>OAWZ01000184.1_pt1 | contig 45666 bp, 34 predicted proteins | sample 1477091 | NCBI WGS metagenome assembly OAWZ01 (sample SAMEA2580282, study PRJEB22360) | human gut metagenome | biome: human gut; feature: human-associated habitat; material: faeces | place: Denmark | collected 2008/2010
TTTTGTTTTACACCCGAAAACCACGAAAATCTTGCTACTTTTGTGAACAAATTAAGGTGTACACAATGATACTGAAACGGATATCCATATTAAATTATAAGAATCTGGAAGAGGTGGAGATTGATTTTTCCGCCAAACTGAATTGTTTTTTCGGCCAGAACGGCATGGGGAAAACGAACCTGTTGGATGCGGTGTATTTCTTGTCTTTCTGCAAAAGTTCCGGCAATCCGATTGATTCTCAGAATATTCGTCATGAACAGGACTTCTTTGTCATTCAGGGCTTTTATGAAGCAGAGGACGGAACTCCCGAGGAGATTTATTGCGGGATGAAGCGCCGTTCGAAAAAGCAGTTCAAGCGAAATAAGAAAGAGTACGGTCGTTTTTCGGACCATATCGGTTTCTTGCCTTTGGTCATGGTTTCGCCCGCCGATTCCGAACTGATTGCAGGGGGGAGTGAGGAACGCCGCCGTTTTATGGATGTGGTGATTTCTCAGTATGATAAAGAATATCTGGATGCGCTGATACGATATAATAAAGCGTTGGCACAACGTAATACGTTGTTGAAAAGTGAGTTTCCGGTCGAGGAGGAGTTGTTTTTGGTTTGGGAGGAGATGATGGCGCAGGCTGGGGAAGTGGTGTTCCGGAAGCGGGAAGCGTTTATCAAAGAGTTCATTCCTATTTTCCAGTCGTTCTATTCCTTTATTTCTCAGGATAAGGAGTCGGTGGGATTGTCTTATGAATCTCATGCGAGGGATACTTCTTTGCTGGATGTGCTGAAGCAGAGCCGGGAGCGGGATAAGATTATGGGATTTTCTTTGCGCGGTATTCATAAGGATGAACTGAATATGCTGCTGGGTGAGTTTCCTATTAAAAAGGAGGGTTCGCAGGGGCAGAATAAAACATATCTGGTTGCGTTAAAGTTGGCACAGTTCGATTTTCTGAAACGTACGGGTAGAACGGTTCCTTTATTGTTGTTAGACGATATTTTTGATAAACTGGATGCCTCGCGCGTGGAACAGATTGTCAAACTGGTGGCGGGAGACAGTTTCGGACAAATATTTATTACGGATACGAACCGAGAGCATCTGGACCGCATCTTGCATAAGGTGGGCAGTGATTACAAGATTTTCCGTGTGGAACAGGGAGTTGTCCGTGAAATGGAGGCAGAACAATGAAACGTAATGATGCGGAACCAATAGGTAAATTAATACAGCAGTTTCTTCGACAGGAGAGTCTGGAATCTCCATTGAACGAACAAAGATTACTGGATGCATGGCCGCAGATATTGGGGCCGGCTGCCAATTATACCAGCAATCTTTATATTCGTAACCAGACCTTATATGTGCATCTTACTTCTGCCGCTCTTCGTCAGGAGTTGATGATGGGGCGTGAGAAGTTGGTGCGTGCCTTGAACCAGAAAGTCGGTGCTACTGTAATAACTAATATCATTTTTCGCTGAGGAAGGGGATTCTGTCTATTACCTTTATTCCCAGTGCCCGGAGTCTTTCGTTTGCACGGTCGTAATAAAACGGGGTTTCCAGATATTGATTATTGTGGGCATCTACTCCGATGATAGCGGTACATCCTTCGGCTGCTGCTATCTTCCAAAAATCCGGATGGGGAATGGTCGTAATCTTGTGCGTGTCGTTATAATCTTCGTAGCCGATGTTGTATTCCAATGGGAGGTTTAACCGTGCGGCAGTCCGGCAAATATGTCTGCTGATTAATTTGCAGTGACGGTCGAATTCCGGATAAGAACGCATAAATAAGTCCGGATGAGCAAAGTAGGCAAACAGTCCGCTTTCCATTCCTTCAATGGCGCTCTCCTCATAGAGTTCGAGCATATCTACCGTTTTGGTATTTCTACCGAAATAAGGAAACTTCTCGTCTGTATGGAAGTGATGGTTTCCGAAGATGATGTAATCCAGTTTAAATTCTCGAATGACTTCTTTCAGCCAATGAAGGTAGTCGGGAAAGTATTCGCATTCCAATCCTATTTTCAGGCTGATCCGGTCTTTATACTTTTCTTGTAACGAGCGGAGGCTTTCTACGTAATCCGGCAGTTCCTCTGGAGTCATGCGGATATCTGAAATGTAGTTAGTATGATATTTCCAGGGAGTATGGTCTGAAAAACCCAGTTCCTGATAGCCGCCTTTAATGGCGCTTAAAACAAATTCTTCGTCACTCCCTGTCGCATGAAGGCAGCGGGTGGTATGGGTGTGATAATTCGTTCTCATTTGTCGTTATAATTATGTCCATGCGGATATCGAATGATTCTGCCGGGACTTCTTCTACTAATTGAAAAGGAAAGCAGATACCAGCTTTGCAGGCTGAGGGGATACGTGGCAAAAGGCGGTCATAATAGCCTTTTCCGCGTCCGAGGCGATTACCTTTCCGGTCGAAAGCTACTCCCGGGACGGCGATAAAGTCTATGGCTGCATAGTCGGTAAACACCTCTCCGGTCGGTTCTTCTATTCCGTAGCTACCGGTTGTCATGTCGTCCGGGCCGGTGTATATACGCAGTTCCAGATCATCGCCTACGACAACCGGAAGCAATATTCGTTTTTCACTGCTCCATTTCTTGATAAATGTATGTGTATCCACTTCGTCTCCGAGAGAGTGGTAGAGCAATATGGTATTTGCCGCCCTGAAAGCCGGGTGGGCTTCGAGGGCGGCAAGTATTTTAGCTGATTGAAGCTTCCGCATAGTCGAAGTACAGAGTTGGGTCTTCAACGATGCGATATGCTTGCGCAGTTCTTTTTTTCTTTTCATTCTTTTTGTCCTTAGTATCTTCTTCTTCCACTGCTACCGGAGCTTTCGGGAATGCTTCTCCTTTCTCGAGTATCTCGATACCCTTATTGACAGTAGCGTCTGTCTTGTTAAAATATTGGAGGTAGGCTTCCAGCCCCAACATATTGTAGATGATGTTGCCATAGATGTTTTTCTCCAATAACTTGTAGGACTTTTGGATGAGGATATTTCTTCTTTTCAATCCTTTACTTTCAGCAAAGCGGACAAACTGTTCTACCAGACCCTGGTGGCGGAGATAATTTAGTAGTTCTTCTTCCGTTTCATACTGGCTGAGTTTTTTCCGGTTGTTGTCGGTGTATTGGAATGTGAACTGAATGGTTAATCCACGATTGATAGCCGTAGAAAGATATGAGGTGACACCTGTGGTATCCTGCGGCACGAATATATCCGGCATAATGCCACCGCCACCATACACAGGACGTCCGAGGCTGGTGTAATAAAGTTCGTTTTCATTTTGCTTGATACTGTCGCGTGAGAAGAATTCACCGTGTTCGTAACGGTTGAATAAATCCAGTTCGTAATTACGGTCTTTTCCGCTTTCGTAGGGGCGTTGGATACAACGTCCTGCGGGGGTATAATAACGGGCGATAGTCAGGCGGATAGCTGAACCGTCGCTGAAGTCGATAGGCTGTTGCACGAGACCCTTACCGAAGGAACGGCGTCCTACTACCGTACCACGGTCGTTGTCCTGAATAGCTCCGGTAAAGATTTCGCTGGCAGAAGCCGAACCTTCATCGATCAATACGACAAGCGGCATCTTTTGACAGCTTCCTGTACCGTTGGCAAATTCTTCTGCGCGAGGATATTTGCGTCCCTGAGTATATACAATCAGTTTTCCTTCCGGCAGGAATTCGTTAACCATGCGGATAGCTGCTTCCATGTATCCGCCTGTATTGCCGCGAAGGTCGATAATCAGGCCTTTACATTTCTTGTGGTTCAGTTGCGCTAAAGCATTGAGAAGTTCCACATGGCTGGTACGTCCGAACTTACTTACTTTGACATAACCGATTTCGTCATTTAACATATAAGCAGCGTCGACAGTGTTTTGAGGAATGTCTCCGCGTGTGATTGTAAAACTTAATAAGTCTTTTTCTCCCATGCGTTTCACTCCTAACTTCACTTGAGAACCTTTCGGTCCCTTTAATGTACGCATAGCCCGTTCGTTGGTTACTTTTTTACCGACAAACAAGCTGTCGTCTACGGTGACGATGCGGTCACCTGCCATTAGTCCTACTTTCTCGGAAGGACCGCCCTGAATGACGGCATTGACGTGTATTGTATCGTTCTGTATCGTAAACTGGATACCGATTCCGCTAAAACTGCCTTCCAACTCCGAATTTACTTCTTCGAGGTTCTGGGCGGGGATATAAGTTGAATGCGGATCTAGTTCGGCCAGAATCTGAGGCATGGCTTTTTCCACAAGATCGGTCATGTTTACGGTGTCTACGTATTGGTCGTCTACGATTCGCAGCAATGCATTCAGCTTGTTAGAGGAACCGTTGATGATACCCAAACGATTGCCGGCAAAATGCTTGGCATAAAATGTGCCGATAAGAATCCCGATTACCACGCTGATAGCTATGATGACAGGTGTAAAACGTGAAGAGTTTTTTGTACTCATGTCTATTCCTTTTTTTAAAAGTTCGTCTTATTATTTATTTGGAGCGGTTTCATCCAGTTCTGTATAGATGACTTCAACTCCAGCCCGTTTTAGTAGTTCTATTCCATCTTCGAGGCGGTAATGTTCGGAGTAAACGACTCGTTTGATTCCCGCCTGTATGATTAATTTTGCACATTCAATGCAAGGGGAAGCTGTGACATACATGGTAGCACCGTCGCTGCTGTTGTTTGAACGGGCTATTTTGGTAATGGCATTTGCTTCTGCGTGCAATACATACGGTTTTGTCAGATTATTCTCATCTTCGCATACATTTTCGAAACCGGAAGGGGTTCCGTTGTATCCATCGGAAATAATCATCTTGTCCTTAACGATTAAGGCGCCTACTTTACGACGTTGGCAATAGGAATTCTCTGCCCATATGCTCGCCATACGTATGTAACGTTTGTCAAGTTCTGATTGTTTCTTTTCAGTGTCCATGTTTCTTAACTAATTACCACTAACTACACGGAAAACCATACGGAATGTCTGAGTGTTAGATTGAGGTTTATATAAAAGGTATAAGTTGTTCTCATCTCCTTCGTAAGATGTTGCGTTGTTCAGGCCTTCAAGAAAGTTCTTGGCGAGTGCATCTCCACCATTGTTTCCTTCTACAGTTGCTTCGAATTTATTATTCTTACCATTGGCACTCCATGTACCTTCAAAGTTGCCGGTGGTAGTAATTACTGTTCCCTTTATATTTCCTTTTATAATATCGCCTTCAACCGTACCCTCAAATATGACGTTGTATGTACCATTCTTGTTAAGTTCTTCATAAATCTTTGTTTTTTGAGCTTCATTTTCCCAAAAAGGAAACATATCATGTCCGCCATCCACAGTGATGTAATTTAGTTTCCAGGTTTTCCCGGTAAAGATAGCAGCCACATCATCCGAATCATTACATCCGGTGAATAGAGGGAGCAATAGCAACAACCCAAGTATTTTACTTATATTTCTCATCATCAATCTCTTTAATACTTATTATTAATTTTTTATCCCGTTTCTGATTAATAAAGCGTCAATGGTCGGTTCTTGTCCACGGAAGCGTTTGTAAAGTACCATTGGATGTTCTGTCCCTCCTTTCGACAAAATATTATTGCGGAATGATTCGGCGACGTCCTGATTGAATATCCCTTTTTGTTTGAAAAGCGAGAAAGCGTCTGCATCCAGTACCTCTGCCCATTTATAACTATAATATCCGGCTGAATATCCGCCTGCAAAGATATGAGAAAACTGTGTACTCATACAGGTTTCTTTCACTACTGGCAATATTTGTGCCTTTTTCCATGCCTCTTGTTCGTAGACCTTCACGTCTCCTTCGAAAGGTACGTTACGTGTGTACCACGCCATATCAAGTAAGCCGAAACTGATTTGGCGGAGGCAGGCGTAGGCTACATTGAAGTTTGAAGCATCCACAAGACGTTGAATTAATTCATCCGGCAGTACTTCTCCGGTCTGATAATGACGGGCAAAGGTGTTGAGAAAATCTTTCTCTATGGCGAAGTTTTCCATAATCTGTGAAGGAAGTTCCACAAAGTCCCAATATACATTAGTCCCGCTTAAACTCTTATATGTAGAGTTAGCAAACATACCATGCAGGCTGTGACCGAATTCATGCAAGAATGTCTCTACTTCATTGAAAGTCAACAAAGCCGGCTTGTTCTCGGTCGGCTTGGTGAAATTCATGACGACGGATATATGTGGACGGCTGTTTTCACCAGTCTTTTTATCTATCCATTGTTCTTTGTAACTTGTCATCCAGGCACCGGCACGTTTCCCAAGACGGGGATGGAAGTCCGTATATAAGATAGCTAAAAACTGCCCATCCTTATCAAACACTTCGTAGGCCTCTACTTCTTTGTGATAAACCGGAATTTCTGTATTCTTCCGGAAAGTAATTCCGTATAGTTTCTCTGCCAATCCGAACACCCCTTTTTTTACTTGTTCGAGCTCAAAATAGGGGCGAAGCATTTCTTCGTTAATATTGAATTTCTTATCTTTCAGTTTGTTTGAGTAATAGCTCCAGTCCCATGGCATTAAAATGAAGTCATTTCCTTGTTCCAGACGTGCTAGTTCCTGTACATCCTTATATTCCGCTTCGGCTGTGGGAGTGTAAGCTTCCAATAACTGATTGAGAAGTTTGTATACAGCTCTGCTGTTTTCAGCCATTCTCCTCTTTAATGTATATTCCGCATAGTCCTTGTATCCTAGCAGTTGAGCTATCTTCATGCGTGTATTGGCTATCTTCTTTACGATATCGATATTGTTGAATTCGTTATCGTGGGTACACTTGGTATTGTAAGCCATATACAGTCTATGACGTAAATCGCGGTTGTCAGCATAAGTCATAAAGGGAACATAACTTGGGGCGTGCAGGGTGAAGGCCCAGCCTTCTTTCCCTTCGCTTTTGGCTGTTTCGGCAGCAGCTTCTACGATAATCTCCGGTAGTCCGGCAAGGCTTTCTTTTTTTGTCAGCAGCATTTGATAGCTGTTAGTCTCTTTCAGGTTGTTTTCGCTGAAGTCAAGTGTCAACTTACTCAATTCGGTGGTCAGCTTGCGGTATTCTTCTCTCGCTTCCCCTTCCAGATTGGCACCGTGTCGTACAAAGCTGTTGTATGCGTTTTCAAGCAACTGACTTTGTTCCTGTGTCAGTTGTAAAGTCTCTTTTTGATCGTACACTTCTTTCACGCGGGCGAATAGCTTTTCATTCAGCGTGATATTATTGCTGTGCTCACTGAGCAACGGCATAATCTTTTGAGCCAGTTCTTGCAGGTCGTCGTTCGTTTCGGCACTAAGCATATTGCCGAAGACTGAAACCACTCTATCCAGTAGTTCACCCGATTCTTCGAACGCTTCGATTGTATTATTGAAGTTCGCTTTTTCCGGATTTAGTATGATAGCATCTATTTCCGCATTCTGTTGCTTGATACCTTCGAGGATCGCAGGCTCGTAATGCTCTGTTTTAATCCGGTCAAAGGGCACGGTTGCGTGCGGTGTCTGGTATTGCCCGAAGAAAGGATTTTGGGCATTTGTTATATTGTTCATAGTGCAAACAAGTATCAATGTTATTAATAATCTCTCCATAGAACTACAAAACTACTAAAATTGTAGCTTATTCAACGGATAACAGCTTGCTTTTTAACAATATATAAAATGAAATGTATAAAAAAACCGCTACGGTTTCCCGCAGCGGTTTTCTATATTATTCAGGCTTCTAATTAAGCGTTAACTGATGCCATGTGAGCGATCAAGTCAAGAACTTTGTTAGAGTAGCCGATTTCGTTGTCATACCAAGATACAACTTTAACGAATGTATCAGTCAAAGCAATACCAGCTTTTGCATCGAAGATAGAAGTACGAGTGTCACCCAAGAAGTCAGAAGAAACAACTGCATCTTCAGTGTAACCCAAAACACCAGCCAATTCACCTTCAGAAGCTTCTTTCATAGCTGCACAGATTTCAGCGTATGTAGCCGGTTTAGCCAAGTTAACTGTCAAGTCAACTACAGAAACATCCAAAGTCGGAACACGCATTGACATACCAGTCAATTTACCGTTCAATTCAGGAATAACTTTACCTACAGCTTTAGCAGCACCAGTAGATGAAGGGATAATGTTGCCAGAAGCAGCACGACCACCTCTCCAGTCTTTCATAGAAGGACCGTCAACTGTTTTCTGAGTAGCAGTTGTAGAGTGAACAGTAGTCATCAAACCGTCAAGGATACCGAACTTGTCATTCAATACTTTAGCGATAGGAGCCAAACAGTTAGTAGTACAAGAAGCGTTAGATACGAATTGAGTACCTTTTACATATGTTTTTTCGTTTACACCGCAAACGAACATCGGAGTGTCATCTTTAGAAGGAGCTGACATTACAACATATTTTGCACCAGCTTCGATATGAGCCTGAGCTTTGTCTTTGCTCAAGAACAAACCTGTAGATTCAACAACGTATTCAGCACCTACAGCATCCCATTTCAAGTCAGCCGGGTTTCTTTCAGCAGTGATACGGATAGATTGACCGTTAACGATCAATTTGCTGTTTTCAACATCTGCTTCGATAGTACCGTCGAATTGACCGTGCATAGTGTCATACTTCAACATATAAGCCAAGTAGTCAACCGGGCAAAGGTCGTTGATACCTACGATTTGAATATCGTTTCTTTTCATTGCAGCGCGGAAAACGAAACGTCCGATACGTCCGAATCCATTAATACCTACTTTAATCATTTTGTTTAAACTTTTAAGGGTTTTATAATATTTGTTCAAATATCTCTCGGTCTCCGCATTTGTTTTATTTTCAAATGCGGTGCAAAATTACGAAAATGTTTTTATATTCGCATATTAAATTCACATTAAATATTGAAAAAAGATGGGAAAGAACACATTTTTACAGGACTTTAAGGCGTTTGCCATGAAAGGAAACGTCATAGACATGGCTGTCGGTGTAGTTATTGGTGGTGCGTTTGGAAAAATCGTATCATCATTGGTTGCTAATGTAATTATGCCTCCGATTGGTTTACTGGTTGGTGGTGTGAACTTTACGGATTTGAAATGGGTAATGAAAGCGGCTGAAATCGGAGCTGATGGTAAAGAGATTGCTCCTGCCGTTTCTTTGGATTACGGGCAGTTTCTGCAAGCGACTTTTGACTTTCTGATTATAGCCTTCTCCATATTCTTATTTATACGTCTGATTACGAAATTGACTACAAAGAAAAATGAGGAAGCTCCGGCAGCGCCTCCCGCTCCTCCTGCACCTACCAAAGAAGAAGTGTTGTTGACGGAGATTCGTGATTTACTGAAAGAGAAGAATTAATAACGGCTGGGTCCTATAAACATTATTTCTTTATTGGGCCGGTTATACTTCTAACTAGTTGTCTTGCCACATTCGGGTAGTTTCAGCTATCAGTGTTTGTCTGATGAGGAAACCCGGATGTGGCAAATTTGATTTATAGTCCGATCGGTTCTACCTGATATCCTTTTTCAAGTAAAAATTACGGTTCTCGGAGCAAAAAAGGTGAATTTCTGCGTTTTGAACTGAGTCATAACGCATTAAACAGAAAACCTCGGAAATAGTAACAAAGGCAATTTAGCAAAGAAACGCAAGGTAATGAAATAGAACGGTTGCCTAATCATTACCCGATAATGCAGTAAAGTTTTTCTTTGTGTCGTCACGTTTCATCGTTCTGCGTCAGTTTGCATATCAATGTATAACTCGCTGATAACTAATTTTGTAACCAAAAAAAGATTAGATTATGCGAAGTACATTTAAGGTGCTGTTCTACGTGAACGGAAGCAAGGAGAAAAACGGTATTGTTCCTATTATGGGACGAGTTACAATCAACGGCTCTGTGGCTCAATTCAGTTGCAAGCAGAGCATCCACAAAGACCTATGGGATGTGAAAGGCAATCGAGCAAAAGGCAAGAGTAAAGAATCGAGAGACATCAATTTGGCTTTGGATAACATCAAAGCACAAATCATCAAGCACTACCAACGCATTTCGGATAGAGAAGCGTTTGTAACTGCCGAAATGGTACGCAATGCCTATCAAGGTATCGGAACGGAGTATGAAACCCTGCTTCGAGCATTTGACAAGGAGAACGAAGCCTTTGCCAAACGTGTTGGCAAGGATCGTTCTCTCAGTACATATCAAAAGTATCTTACCGTAAGGAAATATCTTGCGGAGTTTATCAAGGTACACTACAAGCGTACTGACATAGCAATGAATGAACTTACAGAGGATTTCATTCGTGATTATTGCTTGTATCTGCGAAATGAGGTTGGACTTGCCCAATCCTCTGTGTGGATATACTCAATACCATTAAAGCACATTGTAACCACTGCTCACTATAATGGCAAGATAGCAAGAAACCCATTTGCTCAATATAAGGTTGACCCCGACCACAAAGAACGAGGTTTTCTAACCGAAGATGAGTTGCAAGCCTTTACAACGATTGAATTGAACAATCCCGATTTGGAGCTGGCAAGGGATTTATTCGTGTTCGGTTGTTGGACGGGAATATCATTCATTGACATTAAGAATCTTACAACGGAGAATATCACAATATTGGGTGGCTTTCCTTGGATTGTATCGAAACGACAAAAGACAGGCGTACCGTTCCAAATCAAGTTGATGGATATTCCTATGCAGATTATCAAGCGATACGAGCCATACAGAATAAGCAATACCCTTTTCAACATAGGTAGCCACGATACGATAAACAAACGCATAAAAGAAGTGGCTAAATTATGTGGCATTGAGAAGCGAACTTCGTTCCATCTGAGTAGGCACACATTTGCGGTGTTAGCCTTGAACTATGGTATGCCGATAGAGAGTGTAAGCAAAATTCTCGGACATACCAACATTACCACAACGCAGATTTACGCAAAGGTAACCAATACCAAACTCGAACACGATATATCAATGTTCGAGAATAGAGTTAGCGGAAGATTTGCAATATAGTAGGTATGGAACGAGCAATTATGAGGAGTTCTATAAATTAAAATATTGTAGTACAGTTGTTTATATGGTTCCAAGAGCGTAAATTTGCAGAAAATAAGAATTTTATAATGAACAAGTTATCCCGATACCGTAAGCTTCGTTATAATCAACTATTTGAGTCAGAGAATCGTGAATTGCGTTTGAATGAAATGGGCAATCCTCTTGAAGTGTTGTCTCAGTATGTTGATTTTGAGATCTTTCGTCCTACTCTTGAATCAGCCCTTTTTACCGGAGAGCGCAAAAGTAATGCCGGTCGTCCGCCGATAGACTGTGTGCTGATGTTCAAGGTCTTGTTTCTTCAGCGTTATTATGGTTTGAGTGACCATCAGATAGAGTATCAGATAGTTGACCGTACGAGTTTCCGCAAGTTTCTTGGTATTGAATGTGTTGACGATGTTCCTGACGAGAAGACGGTGTGGAAGTATCGCGAACTCCTGACAAATACAGGCGTTTATGACAAGCTTTTTTCGGAATTTCATAGTTTCATGGAAAGTAAGGGTCTGCAATTCAATGAGGGTCGCATCATTGATGCCAGTTTTGTTATTGCCCCTCGCCAACGTAACACCCGTGATGAAAATGAGCAGATAAAACAGGGAGCGGGTAATAAGTTGTGGAATGACAATCCCCACAAGAAGTGCCACAAGGATGTAGATGCCCGCTGGACAAAGAAGCGTGATGAGACTTTTTACGGCTACAAGCAGCATACTAAAGTTGAGAAACGCAATAAGATCATACTTTCTTATGATACCACGTCGGCAGAAGTGCATGATTCCAAAGGCTTTGAAGGACTGCTGGATGAAAAAGACGAAGGCAAGGACTTGTATTTGGACGCCGGTTATGTCGGACAAGAGGAGATTGTAAAACAGCATAAGATGAATCCGATAATTTGCGAAAAGGGCTACCGTAACCGTCCGCTTACCAAGGAGCAGAAATCAGACAATAGGAAAAAATCCAAGACACGTTGCCTTGTCGAGCATGTATTCGGGTTTGAGGAACAAACCATGCGTGGACTTGTGGTGCGTACAGTAGGGCTTATTCGTGCTAAAGCCAATGTAGCACTCACCAGTCTTGTGTATAACATCAGTCGTTACACGCAAATAATCAGGCTGAAACCTGAGTTGTTGGGGTGAATTATGCCTGCACATCCAATTTTTACAACAAACACAAGTTAATTATTGTAAAAATTGGGGGGGTAGAAAATATTCGCTAAATTTGAAAGACTAAAGCTCACAAATTGGGCAGTTAAAGAGTTCTGCTGTCTGATACAAGAGGATAAATTGAATTGATAGAACTCACCTTATAACAATCAGTGAATCGGGATATGTGAATATACCCGATGGCGATGTATGGATGTCATTTTCGGAACTTGTAATGCTGTTCGATGTGGCAGTACCAACATTAAAGGCTGCTATCCGAGCCATACACAAAAGCGGAGTGATAGCGGAACACACGCAACATTGCGAAGTGATGCCATATACCTATTGGGCTACCCTATACAATATGGATATGATTGTCGCCCTCGCTTTCCGCATCAACTCATACGGTGCGGAGAAGATACGGAACGTGGTGTTAAAGAGGATATGCGGACGAAAAGAGAAAGTATGTTATCTCTTTTCGATTGCCAATTCTCCAATAGGTATGTCGTAATATCAGCATATCGGCAAGCTGATAAGTCGGCTGGTCTGCATATCGGCTGATTGGTCAGTCAAGGTAAGTCCGAAGATAGGTTTTCAACCTGTTTTCGGGCTTGCTTTGTTTATGTACCCATCAAGTTCCTATTCCCATAGTACTTTATTCACTATTCTGCTATAATTTGCGTAGCAACTTATCCGTCAATCACTTATATTTTTGTAGCTGACATTTTTTCAACTCTAAACAAAGAAAATATGGAAGCTAACAAAGTAACAACGAGCCATAAACCGCCATCAGATGGCAGTATGGCAAAAGAAGAATTTATCCGAGTGGGAACAACGCTCTACAAGATTGTGGAGCAACCGAGACTGAGTGGTGGATATGTAAAGAAACGTATCCCGTGGAACAATGAAACGCTCCGCCAAGACTATGGCAAGGACTACATCGGCAGCGTTCCCAAGTATGATGGATTTTGTACCGTACCCGAACACATCGGCTATCGCCCTGTAATCGGCAAGTTCCTTAATCTCTATGAACCGATAGACCATCAACCGCAGGAGGGAGATTTTCCCTCTATCCGTTCATTAGTGGAGCATATCTTCGGTGAGCAATACGAGTTGGGTATGGATTATCTTCAACTGCTCTACTTGCAACCTGTTCAGAAGTTGCCAATCCTGTTATTGGTATCTGAGGAACGCAATACAGGTAAGAGTACATTTCTTAATTTTCTGAAAGCTCTCTTTCAGAACAATGTAACATTCAACACCAATGAGGATTTCCGCAGTCAGTTCAATTCCGATTGGGCAGGCAAACTGCTTATCGTGGTCGATGAGGTATTACTCAATCGCAGAGAGGACAGCGAACGATTGAAGAATCTAAGCACCACACTATCCTACAAGGTGGAAGCCAAAGGCAAAGACCGTGATGAAATAGCGTTCTTCGCCAAATTCGTACTATGCTCCAACAACGAATATCTACCCGTAATCATCGATGCAGGAGAAACACGCTATTGGGTACGCAAGATAAACCGCTTGCAGTCCGATGACACCAATTTCCTGCAACGCTTGAAAGCAGAGATACCCGCATTTCTCTATTTCCTTACCAATCGAAAGTTATCCACCGAAAGGGAGAGCCGAATGTGGTTCAATTCCTCATTGCTGCATACCGAAGCATTGCAGAGGATTATCCGCAGTAACCGCAACCGATTGGAGATAGAGATGTCGGAGCTGTTGCTCGACATTATGGCGACTATGAATGTAGATAGTGTTTCATTCTGCCTTAACGACCTTATCGTGCTGTTGATGCACTCGCAGGTAAAGGTAGAAAAACACCAAGTGCGTAAGGTGGTGCAGGAGTGTTGGAAACTGACACCTGCACCCAATGGGCTTACCTACACTACCTATCAAGGCAACTACAACCAAAGTTGCCACTATGAGCCTATAAGGAGAGTGGGACGCTTCTACACCATCACAAGGGAACAACTCGAATCCTTGTAACACTATCATTTTCTGTTGAATTGTTGAATATGAGTATAAACACACTGATAATAAATAATATACGCTCTCAACAAAATCTCAACAAGCCAAAAGAGAAGTTGAGATACAGCACACACCAAATTGTTGATTTCTCTTTTGGTGAGTGGTTTGTTGAGAATATGTTGAGCGGTTACAAGTCTGTATATAAGCATATTACATCAGCAATTCATCAAATCAACAAATTTTCATCAACACTAAAACCGTATGTAATATGACAATCCAAGACGCAAAACAAATCAAGTTGGCAGATTATCTGCAAAGTTTGGGATATACTCCCGTAAAGCAACAGGGCAAGAGCTTATGGTATAAATCACCGCTGAGAAACGAATCCGATGCTTCGTTCAAGGTAAATACCGAGTTAAACCAATGGTACGACTTCGGTATCGGCAAGGGTGGCAACATCATCGCATTGGCAGCAGAACTTTACCATAGCGAGAATGTAGCCTATCTGTTAGAACGCATAGCGGAACGAACGCCCTACATTCGCCCTGCAACCTTTTCTTTTGGCGAGCAGAAAACATATAATAATAGTTTTCAAGGCGTACAAGTTGGCGAGTTATCTTCTCCTGCCCTTATCGACTATCTGCGAGGGCGAGGTATAAACATCGAACTCGCCAAAAGAGAGTGTAAAGAGTTGAGATATGAGTATGAGGGAAAAACCTACTTCGTTGTCGGCTTTCCTAATATAGCCGGTGGCTATGAACTTCGCAACCGTTACTTCAAAGGTTGCCTTGCTCCAAAGGATATTACCCATATCCGACAACAGGGCGAGCAACGAGCAGTGTGCTATCTCTTCGAGGGCTTTATGGATTACCTCTCGTTCCTCACAATTCGAGTGAACAACAACCCCGAACAGCCACGCATCAATGAGCAGGATTATATGGTGCTGAACTCTGTTACCAACCTCGCAAAAGCGGAACAACTGTTACGCCCATACTCCCGAATCGGTTGCTTCCTTGACAATGACCAAGCAGGGCAAAGAGCCTATGAGAATCTGAAAAGGTTATTCGGAAATAGGTTGCAGGATATGTCGCACCACTACAAGGAGCACAAGGATTTGAACGACTATCTATGCCACAGAAACCAAGCAAAACAGGCAGAGAAAAAATCGCAAGTCCAATCCGTAAGACGGATGCATAATCCACCACCTAAAAAGAAAAAGGGATTGGGTCTATAATCGGCACGCTTGCTTTCCCAAGGGTATTTTGCAAAAATACCATAGCTCAATAGGGCGTTTTCTTAACGCATTACTATCGTAACGCTAAAAACTCCCTATCGAGCCAAAGGGAAACCCCTTTGGAAACCCTTGTAAACGGAAGATAACAAGCCACAAAATCAATCAAGTTAAAACACTAAATTCAAGCAATATGGGAAATTTCACATTTGATGTAAAGAAAGCAAAAGGCACTTCGGATTCCACACAATCCGACCACATAGAGAGAAAAGTAATACCGCACAATGCCGACCCGACAAGAACGCATCTTAATATGGCGTTGGTTACATATCCCGACGGAGTGAACGGCAGGGACGAAGCAATAGCCTACCGACTGAAAACGGCAGGCATCAAGCGAAAGATAACCAATGACCAAGTGAGAGTTGTCCGTATCGTAATGTCGGGAACACACGAGGACATGATGGCGATTTACAAAAACGGCAAACTCGGAGAATGGTGTCAAGACAGCATAAGATACCTATACGATACATTCGGCATAGATAATGTTGTTTCGGCTCATCTTCATATGGACGAGAAGACACCACACATCCACGCTTCGGTTGTCCCCATTGTAACAGGTGAACGCCGAAAAGCCAAGAAAGAGCAAGCCAACGGCAAACGCAAATACCGCAAGAAAGCAAATGCAGTCCGCTTATGTGCCGATGATTTGTTCAACCGCCAAACACTGATTTCATATCACGATGGCTATGCCGAGGTAATGGCGAAGTACGGATTGCAACGTGGTGTTCGTGGGTCCGAAGCTCGGCACACTACCACCACACAATATTATCGGGAATTGAAGAAGATGAATGATGCTCTTGAAATGGAATCCAAGCGACTACAAGAAGAGAAAGCCGAAGCCGAACAAGAACTAAAACAGGTGAAATCGGAGATACGCACCGACAAACTCAAAAGCGTAGCCACCGATGCAGCCACAGCACTTGCAAGCGGTGTCAGTTCTCTTTTCGGCAGCGGTAAGATGAAATCGTTGGAACGCAAGAACGAGGATTTACGGGATGAAATAGCAATCCGAGATGAGACCATCGAGCAACTGCAATCCAACATCAAGCAAATGGAGGTGGAACATAGCAGGGCAATGATGAATAAGGATAATGAACACCGCAAGGCTCTTGAAGCAAAGGAGGCAGAACATAAGGAGGAGACCAATACCCTTAATTCGATAATCAATACGGCTCATCGTTGGTATCCTGATTTTGCCAATCTCCTACGAATAGAACGCCTCGCCAAGCAAATAGGGCTTTCGGCTATGGAGTTTGCCGAGCTGATTAAGGGTAAGGTTCTGAACTTTACAGGGCGACTATTCTCCTCTGAGCATAACAGATGGTTTGCAACGGATAATATCCCTTTGCAGATTCTGCGAGATAACGACAGGCGACTTACCTTAACCGCAAATCGAATACCCATCAGCCAATGGTTCAGCGAGCAATATGACAAACTCCGACAATCAATCCGTCAGCCCATTCAGCCCCAAAAAAGCAGAGGGATGAAACTGTAAACAATAATGGCGACCGCATCAAGTGGTCGCCATTACTTATTTTACTCCAAGACTACTATATTTTCGTATCAGATATATATTGTTTTATTAGTTTATATCCCAAGTAAACAGTGTATCCTCCGATAAGTATTGTAAAGAGGATTGTAATAACTAATAGCCAAAATAAGATTGTATTATCAAAGAAGAATGATAAACGCATTCCCACCCAACACAACACATCCATAGTGATAGATATTAATAGTAGGACAAAACACTTTTTGTTAATACCAGACAAGCGTCTAATGTAAGATATAGCAAAATTCTTTCTTTGATTAACTAAAGGAGTTATACCATCTAACTTAATTTGCTCAGCAATAAGCTTTAATTCATCCTTTTTCCCTATTATGAACGAATACAATAATGTAAGAATTGACAGCAAAATACCTATGAGCGTTAAATACAACGTCCATAAATCTGAAAAACAGTCTTGCATCAATTCTCTACAAATAATATACTCATTCATTACTTAAATAATTAGTCAATACAGCACTAAGCTTCTCTACTATGAAATCTGAATCATGAACTTTTGTATCAAGTTCGGTTTGAGTGATAGCAGAACTGGCATTAAAGATTTTTTCAGCAGTTTCCTTTAATTCTTCACTTGCCTCGTTAATCAGCTCACGCTTAATTCTATATTCTTTTTTGCCTATAACGATTCGAGTATCTTTTTGTTGATAGTCTTCATCGTCAGTTTTATCAGCCAACAACTCCACCATAGTTTCGCGAGGCATATTTTTGAACACCCTATCTTTTTTCTTTTCAAGTTTTTGTGTGCATAAATATTCTCTGTACTTGACATCAACATCATTTTCAGCATCAGAGATACTTCGATATTTGATTTGTAGCTCAGGTATTGTTGAAATATCTTTCAACTCATCAAATATCATTGGCAACTTAATATTTTGAATAGGTATCTCAAGTATCCTATTAACGACAATCTTTGCTAATCTGCAAACTTCACCATTATCTTTTGTTGGATCCTCATATACCAATAAAAGGAAGTAGCATGTATATGTTTCTGCACTTAATCCTTTTATTCGTGGATACAAAAGAACGTAGTTTGTGTCACTACCTATTTTATTATCTTTTGTTATTTGTATCTTTTCATTGGCTTCAAAATAACCATCATACATATTGGTGTTAAATGCTGATATTTGTAAAAGTAATGCAGGGACATTTTCGATAGTAATGTCATGACATGTTATGCCATTTATCACCGTTTGTTTCGTTTTGTTCCTGTTTGAAGAACTTATAGGTGTAGAAAACTTTGAAAGTTTACCTTTTATCATTTGTATCATATCATTATATGACACATTTTCAAATAGCCCAACAGTTTGATCCAGCATAGTTGTTGTATATACTGGAACTTTTATGTTGTATGATTTTTCTTTGGTTTCTTTTTTCGCCATTGTATAGTCACATTACAAATTCAAGCCGTCATTAAAATCATTAATATACTGCTGAGGTATAGTCGCTTGTATTTGTGCTCGATTTTGTAATCCTCCATAAACAAAACCATGTTGAGTACATATGTTTTCTACAAACTCATTGCAATTTATTCGACTTATCACATTGCCACCATTTCCTGCTGTCAATACGACATTCCACAGATTAGGTATATTATGTGTATGGATTTGAATACGACCCTCACTCCCCCATGCACCTTGGTTTTCGTTGTGTTCCCACACCAAAGAGGTACTACCGTCTGATTTTGCCAAGTAACCCAAAAATTTATAAAATTCATGTTCGTTTGCAAACTGAACTTGTCCGTTACGTCCAAAACTTTGTTGATACATATTATGCTGCGTTATAAAGTTTAACCAATTTCGTTTTTATTTCATTGAAAGACAATCCGATACTGAAATCAGCCGTTAACCCTGTATTAATTACATACACGAATGATTCTTTCCTATAATACTTATCTCCATATCGCAATAAAGAGTTCTCTATGCTATCCGCTTTTGCCAAAAGACAAACCAACTGATAATCTTTATTGACCTGTTGAGTCTTATTGTTCGGATGAGCCTTTGTGTTATGTTGAGTTGCTGTAAGCAATATCAAATTCTCAACATAGTGCGCAATCTGTGGGAATTGTGATTTTGGGAATATGTGATGCACCTGTGTTGCCTCACCATTACCCCAACTGTCATTAACCTCACTGACCGTATGAATCTTTCTTATCAATGCGATTGCCTTTTGTACATAATATGTGTTAATTGCCTCTTGTTTTTCAATCTTATCAGGAGTCATAGCCTCTTGACGGGTGACGGTTTTGTCTTTATCCATATCTCGCCAATTCTTCTTGTTGTACATCAAATCAGAATAGTAGGTAATCTTACCATTACTTCCGTGCAAATGATGTTCAGCAGCGTACACATTGAATACTTTGTGGAACATACGTCTAATATCCAATCGTGAATGTGATGGAGTGTTGCCATTGATTAAACGATAATACTTTTCGTATATCTCATCTCTTGCAGCAACAGGATTATCAACGCTGTCTTTTGCATATTCTTCAAAGTACTTCATAAAGCCACTATCCGACATTACTTTCGTAAAGTAACAGTATAAGAAGTTATATGCGTTTCTATCCTTGCGTGAGATATAGTCCAACAAATCCTCGTTAGCAACAGAAAATGTCAATGCACCATCTACCATTTCAACATTAAGGATATGAGCATATGCCAAAAGTTTAAGAGGCTGAGACAATACCTTGTTGTATTCATTATACGCTTTCTTGTCATTAGCCCACGGCTTATTGAAGATAACTCTTGTATTCTGAATGAAATACTGTGTTTCCCAAACATCGTTTATTACAAATACGGGCTTTGTAGCCACCATATTCATAACACAATCTGCCATAAAGCATACAATATCGGGAGTACACTTCTGATCCACAAATCTTGCATCGTGCGATTTGCGTATATCTAAATCGAATTGGCTAAGGTATTCGTTAATTACATTTCTCATATCCTTTGCTGTTTAAGTTTTCCAAAAAAGAAAACAGAGTTATTATCAATGTTAAGTGATCGTGTGCCTAAATTACGAGCAATCGCATAAAATTTAGTAAAACTATCAGTAGCGTAAAATGCCAAATCCTCATTTGTTACGATGTCATTGTCGTTTGCCAATGTAAGGATTGCAACAGAGCCGTCAGCAATACACCCCTTAGGCAAGAAGCACGCACGAGGATTATATGTTAGATTAGGGAGTAATACACAGTTTGCCTGATTCAAGTATTTTGCGACATCCAAACCATCAATACTATCAATGTAACAGTCATAATCAGGGATGTTGACAATCTCATTGTTACCAATATTTCGAGATTTAAGCACTCTGATTTTACCATTATCCTTTGTAATAGCTTTGGTAATAACCCTATCCCTATATGCCTTGAATACATTAAACTCCATTTTATCAGCCACCTCATCAAAAGTCTCGTTACGATAAATTATCCAATAAGGGAATCTATCATCTGTTAGGTATGCTTGCTGATGACACTTAACCTCATCAGTAATATATGACTCTACAAATGTATTTTGAGGCTTCTTTTGGGTGTCAAGAATAAAACAGATGGTCTCTATCTTTACTCCCTTGAATCCTTTTTCTCCAAAGTCAATTATGCGAGAGATATTTTTCTCTTTCATAAGAGTGCGTGTTGCATCAAACTCAGGAGCATTTATGAGGCTCTTGGGGACTATCAATGATACAACATTTCCAATTCTCATTGCTTTCTCAATAAAGAACGAGAATATATTATTGGTATCCTTGTTGGATGCATCAATCTTGTATTTTGCCAGCAACTGTTTCTCTTTTGTTAGCTTCTTGTATGGAGGATTTCCGACAACAATATCATACTTCTTGTCGAAGTTGTGCAACAAAAAATCGGCATTGATGTAATTGATGTGGATGTTGTTAGGCACATCAATCTTTGCAACCAGCTCTTTCAATATTTCTAAACTATTTGCATCAATATCTACCACGTCAATATTAACAGACTGCACGCCCACATACTTCAAGATAAGGGCAGGCAAGAAATTACCCACACCTATTGATGGTTCTAAAATATTTAGTTCCGTATAGTTCTTTGCATCAGGCAAACTTTTGACAATGGTGTAGCATATATCCTGCCTTGTATAATAAGCCGCATTGTCTTCTCTTTGAGCATTTGCCAACTCCGCAATTTTAGATAATTCAGCAAAGCAATAATGGCTATTGCTTCTAATATAGTCCACCAAACAAGAATGTGTAGCCAATTTCTTTTTGTCAATCAACACCTTTATATCCTGCTCAGACAAAGTTGGCTTGCATAATATTTTACGAACCTTAGCTGCAATTTGTTTGAATATAATAGTAGGTACAGCCTCGCCTAAGTTTTGGCGTATGTTCATTTCCTCTTTTTTCAGAAATGCTTCTTTCTCTTTCAATGACATTCTGTTTAACTCATCAAAAGGAATATCGCTCCAATTAAAAGATGAAGGAACAGACATCATAAGCATAACCTCCCTAATACTGAACACTCTGTTGTCAACAGGATGAACAGTATTCTGACTTGCCATAATATCGTTACGAGTGTGAATACAAGGTGCTACCTTATCCCAATACTGACGAGTATATTTGTCGCCATTCTTACGGGCGTTGTACACAATAACACCATTCTTTACACTATGTGGTATCTTTGTAATATCGGTATTGTCAAATGCCGATTGCCCCTCCTTAATATCCGCAATCCAAGATTCCATACGAGGCGAATATTTCCTAAAATTATGATAAATATCATCTTCGGAAATTTCACCCATCTTCTTTAACGATGGCAAATGACCTATAATTTGTCTTAATGTTCTCTCAGGCTGCTTGTCAGGGAAAATATCATATGGAGTAACCTCTTTCAGATCTTTACGAACACCAATAACTAATGTTCTTGTTCGACTTGATGGATTACCATAATCTTTGAAGTTTACGACTTGATAGAGGATATTGTATATTCCCGACAAGTTGGCCTCAATAGCATCTTTAATTGACTTATCTTGACCATCAACATCTGTGCATACAGATGTAAGGAAAGCTCTAACATTCTCAAAAACAAAGAACTTAGGCTTAATCTGTTGTGTCATTTTTATAGACTCCACAACCAACGAGTTGCGTTTTAACTCATCTTTCTTCTTGTGGTTAGCAACAGACATACCCTGACAAGGAGGTGTTGCAATTAACACATCCAAATCTGTTAGATTGAATCCTCTTTCCCACATTGCCAACTCCGCAAAAACTTTATCTTTCGTTTCTTGCGTAGTCATATCGCCACAAATATATCCGCTGTTATAAACGCATTTCTGATTGAATTTCTGAATTTTCAATCTGCGTTCCAACAACTCAACCGTAGCGACACAATAGAAGCCCTCCTCCTTGAAGCCATAGCAACCAACTCCTGCACTACTGAATAGGCTGACATAAGTTCTCAATCCATATGCAGAACGTCGATCTGCTAATAGCATTTCGGGGACTTCCAACTCTGGGTATAATTTTACTTTTGCCATATTAACCTATTCTTCTTAAATTTTCAGCAGCCATTGAAAGAGCTTCCGATGCAACAATATGTTCATCAGATACCATATCAGTTACCTTGTCGGCAAGCCATAATGTAAGGAGGTCTGTCATTTCTACATGAAACATTTCCGACAATATTGCGACTTGTTCTTTCTTGGCTCTGCGTTCACCTTTTTCTATCTTACAATATGTTGCAGTGTCTATATCAAGAGCAGCAGCAATCTGCCTTTGTGGCATCTGATTTTGAATGCGTAACTCTTTTATTTTCTCCGTAAACAGCATATTACTTATTTTTGTCTTGACATTATTTGGCAAAGGTAGCTAATTTTACTCATTGTTCATACCGCTGAACCGATAAAAATTTCAATTTGTACTGTCGATGTACTAAAAATGGAAGCAGACGAAAGAAAATTATCATCATTCTCTTTTCGTCTGCATTTCTTTTTGTACCTTTGTAGCATCAAGAGTTATCACATTGGAGCATAACAATGAAAAACTCAGAAATACGAACGGTTGCTATCTCGTTACCCAATTTCCAAGCAATCCGAATAACCGTTTAATTACAAGATAATTGCAAATTTTGCGATTTTTTGATGTAAAAGCGCGATTAATCCGTCTTTGCCCGGAAGGTGGCGGACGCCTACGGCGATGAAGGTAGGCTGGGCTTTCATCAGTTCGGGTATCTTGTTCATCCAATTCAGATTTCTGCGCTTTAACAAATCCTCCCGTATTCGTTTCCCTATCTCTGTTAATTTCGGTGAGGTCCGGAAGATCGAATCTACTTTCACTTCAAAATCTATCAGGCTTTTCATGTTTTGAGTACGATACACATCTGAAAGGGTATTGACGAAAGATAAAGGTGAAATTTCGTCATCTTCCCGTAGATCTGATATTAATTCGTCAGCTTCTTTCTTTAGATTACTTTTTTCTGATACAAAGGCATCGAATATGCCCTCCAAGCCGACAATTGTGAGGCCTTTCTCTTTTGCTTTTTTTTCTAAAGCTATGTCCATAACTTGAGATTTCATACTATCAATCCGACTTTGGGAGTATCCTGTGTCTACCAATTTCTTACCTTTTTCTATCTCTCCTAAAATAAGGGCTAAGAAATTAGGCTTTATATACACCTTATTTAAAGGAGATTTTAAACTTTGACGTACTATGGAATCGAGAAAATGAAAATCTTCTTTATTTAATAAGTCGGCATAGGTTGTGTCTTTAGGTAGTTTTATAGCGGCTCCGACCTGAGCAGGGGTTGGTTTGGACGTTGTTTCGCTTTCTCCGGCGAATTGGCTACAAGCGTTAAAGGCTTGGTGGAGTTCGGGAATACTGTCGGTATATTGATATAGTATGTCGTATGTACCATGATATGTTCCGAACAGATAAGAGGGATGCGAAAGACCGTTGCCTGAAATTTTCCATAACCAACCGCCTTCCGGTCGTTGTTTCGCAGTGGAAGTACAGGTGATAAAGATTGCAATGGTAAGAAATGCCAGGAATAGTTGATTGAATTTTTGCATAGCTATTATGATTATAATATTTATAAATCTTATTATAGTACGTCTCCGCCTTTGGCTGTGGGACAAATTTGTGGAATGTTTAGTAACGGACAATGAATGCATTGTTCTGCATTTTTACATGTTCCGCTTAGTTTTATTTTATTCTGGATACGCTGTCTGCGTTTTTTTACGGCATCGTAATTTTTACCTAGTAGGTTGGCAATCTCTTTTAGAGATACTTTCTCGAATATCAGGATACAGATAAAAATCTCGTAAGACGACAACTGGATTGATTCCAGAAAACTTATCAATGGCTGGTTTATTTTTCGATAGAATCCTAGGATTTCGGTGTATTCATCGTATGAAGGTTCAGCAGGTTTTTGATTTTCCAATGTTTGCATCCGCTCGCGTAGGGAAGCGATAATGGCTTCTTGTGTCTGATTGCGGAAAGTAACATCCTGATTGACTTGTTCTATTTCCTGGAAAAGTGATCTCCAGTATGTACTTGCTTGTTTTTGCCTCTTGAACATAATAATAGCTACCGGAATTAAGAGGATAACTAATAGTACCAATCCCAGAATAATGAGTTGTTGCAGTTGTAGTTGCTGCAGCAAGATGTCGTGTTCAATCAATGATTGCGAAGGATTAGATTGCGTAATCTCGGTTATCATGATGTCTAAAAGTTTGGTATAAGAAATATGTAAAAAGAATAAATACAATAGTGGCTGCCAGATTGACTATCCATAGATCTCCTGTCATTGCTGAGTTTACCTGTTGGGGAAGGGGATGATAATAATTAGTCATGACATATGCCACGCTTGAGACTTGTAAAAGAATATGTGTTATCAGGCAAGTCCATAGGCTCCGGCTATATACATACAACCAGCCGAACCATAGTCCGTATATTAATCCTAGTACAGGTAATAAGGTCATGCACCCCCACACTACAGAATAAATTATTGCGGCTATTATAATTGATTTTCGGATGCCATATTCTGTCAGTAGTCCTCTTAGAATGATTCCTCTAAAAATGACTTCTATTATAAAAGGCATGAGTATTGCGCTGATAAAAGGATAAATGTAAGCCTCGTTTGAGTCTTTTGTTCCAATTTCTGTGAATATCTTTTTGAGAAACTCCGGGAATGGTACGATTGAATAAATCAGTGCATGTACCCACGGAAGGCAGAGAGTTCCTCCTGCTGCAAGTAATAGTACCTTTATATTTGGTTTGTCAAAACGGAGTATGGAGCGGTCCATTGCTTTGGTTCGGAAAGCTATTGCCAGTATTGTTACTGTGCTTACATATAGTATAGTCGCACATAGATAGCTAGGTACGCCTGATATGATGCAGATAACTTGAACGATTACAGTCCACAGAATAAAGAAGACAGCTAGCCAAATAGATTGACGGCAATTGGGAAAAGTGAGTATTTCCATAGTTTTTAATTTAATGTAATTATATAGAAGACTAAAAACAGTGTTGCAAAGTAGTTTCTTTTTTGTGATAATACCAAATTGGTGGAAAAGTCTAAAGGGACAGGCATATATACATTAAAAAGCGTTGTATGAGCTGTACATAATGGCTTAAATGGTATTTGCGGGACAAAGATTAACTCATTTTAACTCAGTGTTCCCTTGTCTTGAGAGCGATAGCAGAAAATAAAAAATGGTTTCATGATGTTTTGAATATACTAAAATGATAGATTTTTGACTTATATCTTATATAGATTGCGTACTTTTTCCTACTTTTGCAGACCATTTATTTAAAAACCCATACATTGATATGCAGGAAAAAATAATAATTCTTGATTTCGGTTCGCAAACTACGCAACTTATTGGACGTCGTGTACGCGAGTTGGACACGTATTGCGAAATTGTTCCTTATAACAAATTTCCTAAAGAAGATACAACAATCAAAGGAGTTATCCTTTCCGGAAGCCCTTTTTCGGTTTATGATAAAGATGCTTTCAAAGTAGATTTGAGTGAGATTCGTGGTAAATATCCTATATTGGGAATTTGCTATGGCGCACAGTTTATGTCGTATACTAACGGTGGGAAAGTAGAGCCGGCCGGTACGCGTGAATATGGGCGTGCGCATCTGACTTCTTTCTGTAAGGATAATGTGTTGTTCAAAGGAGTACGCGAAAATACACAGGTGTGGATGAGCCATGGCGATACGATTACTGCTATCCCTGCTAACTTTAAAAAGATTGCTTCAACGGACAAAGTTGATATTGCTGCCTATCAGATTGAAGGTGAAAATGTATGGGGCGTTCAGTTTCATCCGGAAGTATTTCATAGCGAAGATGGAACACAGATCTTGAAGAATTTCGTAGTCGGGGTTTGTGGGTGCAAGCAGGATTGGTCACCGGCTTCTTTTATCGAAAGCACAGTTGCTGAATTGAAAGCACAGTTGGGTGATGATAAAGTAGTGCTCGGTTTGAGTGGTGGTGTGGATTCTTCTGTAGCTGCCGTGTTGCTGAACAGGGCTATTGGCAAGAATTTGACTTGTATCTTCGTAGATCATGGTATGCTGCGTAAGAATGAGTTCAAGAATGTGATGAACGATTACGAATGCCTTGGCCTGAACGTGATTGGTGTGGATGCCAGTGAGCAGTTCTTTGCGGAATTGGCTGGTGTAACGGAACCGGAAGGTAAACGTAAGATTATCGGTAAGGGCTTTATTGATGTGTTCGATGTAGAAGCTCACAAAATAAAAGATGTAAAATGGTTGGCGCAGGGTACTATTTATCCGGATTGCATAGAATCATTGTCTATCACAGGTACAGTGATTAAGAGTCACCATAATGTAGGGGGCCTTCCGGAGAAAATGAATCTAAAGTTGTGCGAGCCGCTTCGTTTGTTGTTTAAGGATGAAGTTCGTCGTGTAGGCCGTGAGTTGGGTATGCCGGAACATCTGATTACCCGTCATCCGTTCCCGGGACCGGGGTTGGCAGTACGTATTCTGGGAGATATTACGCCGGAGAAGGTACGTATCTTGCAGGATGCGGATGATATCTTTATTCAGGGATTGCGTGATTGGGGATTATATGATCAAGTATGGCAGGCAGGTGTTATCCTGTTGCCGGTACAGTCTGTCGGTGTAATGGGAGATGAGCGTACTTACGAAAGAGCAGTTGCCTTGCGTGCCGTGACATCTACGGATGCTATGACTGCCGATTGGGCGCATTTGCCTTACGAGTTCTTAGGTAAAGTTTCGAATGACATTATTAATAAGGTAAAAGGTGTGAACCGTGTAACCTATGATATTAGTTCCAAACCGCCTGCAACAATCGAATGGGAATAAAATAAGTCCTTTTTAGATGATACTTGAGTAGCCTCAACTTGAATAAAGTTGGGGCTATTTTATTTTCATCTCGGCAAACAAACTGTTTCATACGGCAAAACCAATAGTTTCATGCATTGGAACCTTTGGTTTCGCCGTACAGAAACCATAGTTTCACCGGTGGGAAACTTTAGTTTCAGACGCTTGAAACTTTTGTTCCCAAGGCTTGAAACTTCCAGTTTCATTACGGGAAACAAATAGTTTTAAACCTTTGAAACAAAATTGAATAGGGTGCGTCTCTGTCTTGTCAATGAGAGACACACCCTATTCCGTATAACTTATGTTGATAACTGTTTATTTCGCTTGTAACTTGGTGACAATCGTTGCCGTAACCGTCGGATCGTCAGAACTACCGGCATTACCAGTCAGGTTTTGAATATATACCACTCCTTTTTGTCCATCTTGCGTCTGGTATGCATATACTTTTCCATTCTCTATTTCAATACTTTCTGTTGTTGGTGACAAATTCTTTAGAGGAGTGTCATCAATTCTGCTGATTGCGTTGAACTGTTCTAAGGTCATATTCGTAACTCCGAATTTAGTATTGCGAGCACCGTTAAAGGTTAAGCTATGCTTGGCAGGAGAGATTAATACTGCTTTTCCATTCTTATTTTCCATACCTATATTAACTTCAGCAGCATATTTACCCGCTTCACGGCTCTTATAGATGCGGCCATATAACCATTCGGCATAGAATACTCCCCAATATTTGTCAACTGATTCCAATTTCTTATCACTATGTTCAGAAAAGATAACAGCAGGAGTGATTTCTACTACAAAGTTTTTCTGAAAGTCTTCTCCTTCAGCATCAGTTACACTAATTTTGATCGCTTTGTTTTCTGACAGGTTTGTTATAGTATATGAAAAATCATAATTACTTTTAGGTTCGTCAAATGTTTGTCTGGTACTCTCGATGACAGATATCGCCGCACCGGTTTCAGCATTGGCTGTGCTGATAACGAAGGAGGTAAGTCCTGCTGCAGAAGTGATGCTTCCTTTTACCGTATATTCTTTGATACCTTTCGGAGTAGTTACCAAGTTCGTTCCTCCTTCAAAATTGAATAGTACAGTAGGAACATAATCAATATTAGCTTCATTTTCACAAGAGGTAAGTGAAAACAGGAAGATAAATAACGTATAAAATAAATGTTTTGCTTTCATATTATTGTAAAATTATTGGTTTATAAATCTGATTACCACCCGGCGTTTTGTTCAATATTCTGACTGTTGTCAACTTCTTGCTGCGGGATTGGGAAATGGTAACATTTGGAAAGAAAAATACGTTCTTCCAGCAGGCTTCTGGTATATGTAGGATTTTCTAGGCTGCCTGTTACAGTAACCTTGTATACTGGTTTAGAGAACCATTCTTCCGCTTTGGCCCATCGGCGGGCATCGAAGAAACGATTGTCTTCGAATGCAAATTCTACACGATATTCTTTGTAGATGCGCTGTCTGAGTTCGTCCTTATTCCAATTTTTGTTTTCATCTAATTCTCCTACACCGGCACGTTTGCGTATCAGGTTGACTGTTTTTACTGCATTTTTGCTGTCACCCAATTCATTAAGTGTCTCTGCATACCCAAGTAATATTTCCGCATAACGTATCATTTGGGGGTTACAGTCATAATTGGAGTTTCCCGAACTTTTGTGTCCGATTCTATCGTCGAGATATTTCAGGACGAGATAACCGGATGATTTGCTTTTATCATCTACGTCAGTCATATCCAACGCTTGTTGGGAACCATTAAGATCGAATGTGTTGCCATGATAAAAGATTGTCATTTTAAGGCGTGGATCCCGGTTTTCATAAGGATTCTTATCGTCATATCCTGAATTTTTATTAATGATAGGCTGGCCATTGGCATCGTATCCGGTGATTGGTTCAGTACCGTCTTTCATGTCGTAAGCATCTACCAGATTCTGAGTGGGAGTACATCCCACATAAGATTTTTCATTCCAGGGAGCTCCTTGGGGAAGATTACTATGCATGGTGGCATTGGCAGCGAGTAGATATGTATATATATTTTCTTTGGTTTTACGCTCGCAGAAATAATGTGCATAACTTAATTCCGGATTTTGCGTGTCATAATATAAATCATAGATATTCAATCCCATGACTGCTGATAATGCGTCTCTGGCATCTTCCCATTTCTTACGATCCATAGACGGGTTGTTTAGTTTGCTGGCAGCATAAAGTTTGGTACGGGCTATGTAGGCCAGTGCCGCTCCTTTGGTAGCACGCCCGTAATTGGGGGCGTCCCATTCTAATGGAAGTTGTGATGCAACATCTGCCAGTTCGGAAACGATATAGTCGACGGTTGCTTCTGCAGTTGAACGCGAACGGTCCAAGTCGGTAGGAGAGATGATTTCATCTCCCAGCAACACGACTCCTCCGTACCAACGGTATAATTCTGCATAATACAGCGCCCGTAAGAAACGCGCTTGTAATTTTGAGGAGGCTTTTTCTTCATCAGACAGTACCGATTTGTCTACTTTTTGTATAAATAGAGTTGCGTTACGGATACTATTGTAATAGAAGGTCCAGGGATGTCCTCCGTTCATTGCAATATCAGAGGCAGACATGGTTGACTTACCATGCGTATGTGCTGATGAATATTCAATAGGTGCATATGCGTTGTCTGTTGCACAGTCAAGGAAAGTTACTCCATCTCCGGAGAAACTGGAGAAGCTACCTTGTGTTAGACGCGTGCGGGCATATAGGTTATTTAAAATCTGCCTTGTCTTTGCTGCGTCTGCATAGATTAATTCTTCCGTGTTCGTTCCTGTCTGGATTCGTTCCATATCACCGGTACATCCGTATAGGAGCAGTAGGGAAAAGGCTGTTAGAATAATATTTTTCTTCATATATCGAATTGTTATCAGAGGTTAGAATGTAACGTTTACTCCAAGATTATAGATTCTTTGCTGAGGGTAGAAGTTTCCGCGATTGGCAGGTTGTGCTTCCGGGTCGATCACTTTTAACTTATCCCAAGTAAGCAGGTTGAATCCGTTGACATACATCCTTAATGCGGATATCGGGGTGTGGGTAAACCACTTTTTAGGGAAGTTGTAGGATAACTCTACATTCTTCAGTCGTAGATAAGAAGCGTCATACAAATACATTGAAGATGATTTGAAGTTGTTCTGATTGGAGCCTGAAGAATTGCTCATACGATGATAAGTCGCAGTTTGCTGTGTTTCAGGAGTCCATCTGGCCAAATGTCTGTCGGCAAGAGCAGAACCAAGATTGAAGAACTCCCATGCAACTTCACCTGTCAGTGGAATTGTTACACGTGTTGCTCCCTGGAACATAACGGTCAGGTCGAAGTTTTTGTAAGACAGACCAACTTGGAATGAGCCGGTTATTTCGGGTACATCCGAGAAACCAAAAGGTGCTATGTCGTAATCATTGATAACACCGTCTCCGTTGATATCACGGAAACGGACGTCTCCAGGTTGTAAGGTTCCGTATTGCGTCGGGCCGGCTGCGATTTCGGCATATGTATTGTAGAATCCGTCGGCTATCAGTGAGAACTGTTGTCCGATAGAACCTCCGGTACGGTTCATATAAGGATATTTACGTATCTGTTCATTTTGTTCGATAATCTCATTGTGGTTGTAGGCAATGTTTGCTTTGATGCGATAGCCGAAGTCTTTGATCTTATGATCCCACCCTACTTCTACTTCTACACCTTGATTTTTTACTTCCATTAGATTTTGTGGAGAAAAACTTGTCACTCCGGAAATGATGTTGGTGCGTGAGGGAGTTTTCAAGATGTTGGTACGGTTTTCGCGGAAGTATTCGGCATTCAAGGTTAATTTACCTTCAAACCAGCGTGTGTCCATACCGATATTGAATTTGGTAGAACGTTCCCAACTTACAATCTGTGCTGCTTTTCCTTCCAAGAGTCCTCCACTGGCTGCAGTTGGAGATTCACCGAAATTGTAATTGGTGCCTGCGGCATAGGTCGCTTCCGAATAATAGGCAAAATTACTTCCGAATTTGTCATTACCGACTTGTCCTAATGAAGCTCTTATTTTCCAGTAAGGTAATAGTTTGCTGTCTTTTAGGAAAGATTCGTTAGTAACAATCCAGCCTACGGATGCGGAAGGGAATAATGCATATCGTTCGCCTTCAACAAATCTGTTGGAACCATTGTATCCTAAATTGATTTCTACTAAGTATTTACCTTCAAAATCATAGTTGGCACGGGCTACCAGTCCTTGATATACCTGCGGTAGCCCTCCATATTCACCATCGCCCGGTGCTTGGTGAGAGTTATAGTTGTATAAAATAAGTCCCGAAACATTATGTTTTTCTGCAAATTGACGTGAATAATTCACGAATGCTTCCCAGTATACACGTTTTTTTGCTCCGGATGCAAAATTGATGAGAGAAGGGAATACTTTGGCAAGTAGGCGTTGGTATGTTCCATTCTCATTATATTTCCATACAGGTTCCACCACATTCAAGCCCATACCGTTGTCTTCGATATAACTATTGTAGGAGAATTTACCTCCGATACTCAATCCTTTAGTAATAGCATGTAAATCGTAGTTCAGTTTTACAGTTCCTTCCAAAGCACTGTCGTTGTCCTTTCTATATCCCTGATAGAGGAATGCGTGTAGTGGGTTGGCTCTCACAAGATTTGGAACGGCTGCAAAAGTTCCGTTTTCGTTGACTAGCGGGAATGCATTGGCAGGTGTACGGGTCATATTGTTAAATGCACGGCTGGCATCTCCTTCGGAGTTGGGACGGTTCTTGCTTCCGGTACGATAGCTGAAGTCAACGCCAATACTGAAGTCTTTAGTAACTTGTATATCTAGGTTGGTTCGTACGTTGAAACGATTATAGTAGTAGGCAGAGTTGTAGTCTGGTTGCTGGAGTAAATTATCCAGTTCCGGGTTAATGGCAATCAATTTGGCCAGATCCGGTTTCTTTTTTAATTTTTCGATATCAGTTTCGTAGGTTCCGTTCTGATGAAAATAGCCTAATGACACAAAATATTTAAGCCGTTCGTTTCCTCCCGATACATTGACATTGTACTTTTGTTGTGTACCTAGTTTGGTAAACATATCTATATAGTCGTTGTCCGGATGAGTAAACGGGCTGGACTGGTCGCGGTATAATTGCATATCATGCTCTGTATATTTCGGTGCTTGCCCTTCATTCACCAAACCTTCATTCATCAATGTTGCATATTCTTCGGCATTCACCATTTTTGTAATACGGTTGATTTGTGTAATACCGAACTCACCGGAGAAAGAAACTTTAGCTTTACCGGAATTACCACGTTTTGTAGTCACAAGGATAACTCCGTTCGCTCCACGTACACCATAAACGGCAGTAGCAGATGCATCTTTCAATACGGAAATACTTTCTATTTCGTCCGGGTCGATTTGTGAAAAGTCACGTTCGATGCCATCTACCATAATTAACGGAGAAGCATCGTTCACCGTAGCACGGCCACGAATATAGAGTGCGGCAGCGTCTTCACCGGGACGTCCGCTGGTTTGACGTGTTACCAGTCCGGGAATACGTCCTGTCAGACTGTTTGTGACACTGGAAGTAGGACCTTGTTTCAGTTCCCGATTGCCCACAGCAGAAATAGATCCGGTAACCGATACCTTTTTCTGTTGCCCATAAGCTACAACCACTACTTCGTCCAAGGTTTGTGTGTCATCATGGAGTCTTACGGTAAGTGTCTTTCCATCTTTGGGAACGGTAACTTCCACAGTTTTCATTCCTATCATTGAAATAGCAATAATAGCCTTGTTACTGGTTACCTTTAATGTGAATTTGCCGTCAAGATTTGTAATTGTTCCATTACTGGGTTGTCCTTTTTCTACCACATTGGCACCAATTAATGGTTCGCCGGCGGCATCTGTAACAACACCTCTTACGGTTTCTTGTGCTTGCGCTCCTATGAACCATAAGCTCATTAGTAGCATTAATATATACCATTTTTTCATATTATACGATTTTTAGATTGTTATCTCCAACCGGGATTCTGTACTAAATTTGTATTTAACTGCATTTCTGAGTAGGGGATAGGAGAATAATACATCTTTGTATTAAATTTCCTTTGTCCGTCGACAACAAACTCATGTGTGGACACAACTCCATTATCTTGCCGCTCTATTCTGAATCCCATTAGTGGCTGGTTCAAATCTTTTTCGGCTGTTTTCCATCTTCTCAAGTCAAAATAGCGTTGATCTTCGAATGCCAGTTCAACCCGTCTTTCATTTCTTATTTTCTTTGTCATTTCCGTTTGAGAAGTTGTAGTGTATGGGACTGTTATTCCTGCACGTGTTCTTACTTTATTCAAAGCTTCGAGAGCTGTCCACCCCAAATCGGCTGCATCATTCGGTCCGTATGCTTCGTTCATGGCTTCAGCGTATAGCAAATAGATGTCTGCCAAGCGAATGACAGGGAAGTAGTGGTAGGTACTCGTTATTGTTTGAGCTGACAGATTTATATTCGTATCAAGGAATTTGCGTAAATAATAACCTGTAACGGTAGAACGAAGATTGACTTTGCCGATAGCATCCTGACTGTTGGGGTCGCTGATGTCGATTGCTCCTCTTGCTCCCAAAATACTTCCGTCACGAACGATCGTAACATCAAAACGAGGATCCATATTCTCGAATCGGGTATCTGATTGCATATCGTTGGCACTACCATCCTTCTTCTCGAAAGCGCATACCAGATTATGGGAAGGACAAGTACCTCCCGAACCCAACAGTGAAGGAGGGTAATTGTAAAGTTCCAGCATATAGTTTTTTGGATTTCCGGTATATACTATATATTCAGTATTTTGGTTTGGCTGTATGATAAACAGTTTTTCAAAGTTTGGGTATAAATACAATTTACTCGGAGCAAGGTCAATTACGGTTTTCAAAGCTTTAGCAGCAAGTTTCCACCTTTCTTGTACGTTTCCGTCAGTATAGCCGAGTATCGGATTTTGTGCATTGTTGAATAATGGACTCGCTGCGTACGCCAGCGTTTTTGCCTTAATAGCCAACGGGCATGTACTGGCTGATAAAAAACCAAAACCACGATATTGATTCGTGATATAATTGTAGCGCGTAAATACTTCGCTGGCTTCATTGCATAAACTTACAATATAATCGACGCAATCGCTGAAATTATTGCGGGGTAATGTTATAATCTCTTTATCATCAAGAGTATATGTCTTTTTCACGAGCGGAACTCCTCCATACCTTTTGATTAACTCGAAGTAATAGAGTGCACGGACCGATTTACTCTCTGCTATGGCCAGTTCTTTATAACTTTCAACTTGTGCATCTGTCCAACCTGCATTGTTTTGTAGGAGAGGAATGTACTGCTCGAAATAAAGTGTACGCCGGATACCAATGTATAAATCGGCCCAACGGTTTTCTATCGGACTAATTTCGGTTGCGTATCCTTGTCCCAGTTTATACATTGCATTGGCGGGGTCTACATAAGCACCGTCATCTGTAGATGCGTCGAGGAATGCTGTGTAGTTGCTTTGGTATCCATTGGGCATGGAAACGTAAACGCTATTCAGCATTTGGATTGTTTTGTTATAATCAATAAATGTCTCTTCCGGTTGCCAGTATTCATAAGGTTGTTGGTCCAGATAGTCGCATGAAGAAACTGCAAGAGCAATACAACCTGTTATGAGTATATGTTTAATCGTTCTCATAGTTAGTTAAAATTTAATGTTTATTCCGGCGCTGAATGAGCGTTGGAGCGGATAAGCGACACCATTGCCATAGGCCTCCGGGTCAATAACGTCTAGTTTATCGAATGTGAGCAGGTTCTGGCCATTTAAGAAGATACGGAGTTCTTCAAGACCAATGGAACGGACCACTTTGGTTGGTAGATTATACGACAGTTCTACATTCTTTAGTCTTAGATAAGAGGCGTCCCGTTGCCAATAGGTAGACGAAAGACTGTTGTTGCTTGACCCTGCAGCTTTAGTTGTAAATCTTGGGTTGTTGACAGAAGGGTTTTCCGGTGTCCAACTATTTCTTTGGTGTTCATACATATTTCCGTTATTGTAGAATGCAAACGCTGTGTATGAAGATAGCATTTTAGATACTTTAGCTGCCCCTTGGAATAGTACGGACAGAGAAAATCCTTTATAGCTTCCTCCAAGACTGAAGCCATAGAACACTTGAGGAACGTCCGTGTATCCGTAACGTACCCGATCTTTTTCATCTATCTTACCGTCTCCGTTGATATCTTTATATCGTATGTCTCCGGGAACGACGCTGTTCAATGTGTGAACAGGAGCTGCCGCAATTTCTTCATACGATTGGAAAATACCATCGGCAATATAGACCAGTGAAGTACCATAAGGATGTCCTTTGGAATACATATAGTCATACGGTTGCAAGGCTTCGTCCATATCAATGACTTTGTTTTTGCTGTATGAAATGTTACCACTAAGGAAATATGTGAAATCTTTACCTATGTTATCTTTCCAGTTTAGGCTGGCTTCCCAACCTTTGGTTTCCATTTTCCCGATATTCTTGCCTGGCATATAGATAGTAGTATATCCCAACATGGATGAAAATGTGGAGGGAATGGTGTATACACCGGTGCGACGATCCTTCCAAATGTCGAATGTTGCGTTCAAACGATTAGAAAACATTCCTAAGTCTGCACCTAGATTCATTTGAGTAGATTCCTCGTAGGTAGCAGAAGGATTGGCTTGTTGGGTTTCCAATAGAGAAGTATATTGTACCATGTCATTACCAAAATAGATTCCTTCATTCAAATTCTGAAGACGGCTCATATACATATACGCAGATACTGCACGGTCATTATTGATCTTACCGATACTACCGCGTATCTTTAGATTAGAAATAGCGGGCTTTAACACATCAAAAAATTTCTCATTGGATACATACCATGCTAAAGAAACAGTAGGAGACAATCCCCAGCGGTTTTCATTATTGAATTTGTAAGAACCTTGATAACCGAAAGTGGCATCTATCTGGTATCTATTATCGTATTTATATGCAAACCAGCCACCAACTGTTTGATAGCGATAGGGAAGCACAATACTTTGATTGTATTCATATTGGTCGTAAAACATCATTCCCGAGACATTGTGCCTACCGAAAATACGATTGTAGCTAAGCTTAAAATTTAATGTGGTGTTACGTGCATCACCATATTTCATGGCAGCATTTGATATCATTTCTTCACTAGTTCCATATTTTTGGAGTACTCCGTTATTTTGAAGTGTATAATAATTGAAAGAGCGGGTACGGTTTTGTTTTTGTAAGTTGTATACGTCCATAGAAATCTGTCCGTAGAGCGATAAACCCTTTAGAAGGAAATCCAGATCCTGTTTCAGTGATACAGAAAAGGCGCCATAACGTTTATCGATCGCTGTGTAGCCTCCTCTGTTCAAGATAGCCCACGGATTAATATATTTATCATTGCCTGCTACAATACGGTCTCCTGGTTGTGATTTGATAGGATTCCCTGACTGGTCTACATAGTTATGAGTATCTTTATAGTACATTGGGAATGCCGTAGCCGGCGTTTTCAACAAATTTTGGAATATATATTGTTGTGCTTGGTCGTAATAAGGTGAGTTTTCACTTTGCATCCAACCGTCTAATTTAACAGATAAAAGGGTTGTGGAGGTAATGTCGAAGTCTACGTTCGAGCGAAAGTTGATTCGGGAAAATTCTGTGTTGGTACTGTAATTCTGCTCTTTTTCAGTATTAAACATTCCTGCTTGTCCGGTATATCCCAATGAGACGAAATAACGGGTACGCCCGGAACCTCCTTCTACTGTGGCATTATATCGCTGCATGAAAGTTCCTTTTTTAAGCAAGTTTCCTATCCAGTCGACATCTGGGTAGCGCTCCGGGTCTGAATGATTGGCGAATTTATTGATCTCCGTTTCCGTGTAGAAAGGATTCAAACCGTCATTAATGTTCGCTTCATTGTAGGATTGAGCATATTCTGCCGCGTTAACAGCTTTGGGAACTCTCATGTTCTGCTGATATATCCCTTGGATGTTAAGGCTGACTCTAGGTTTTCCGAGACGTCCGGATTTGGTTTCAATCAGGATAACTCCGTTCGCGCCTCGCATACCATAAAGAGCGATAGCAGAAGCATCTTTTAATATGGTCACTCTTTCAATTTCCTGAGTTTGTACCATACCGTAGTAATTGCGTTCTTGTCCATCGATTAGTACAAGTGCGCCATTTCCATTGCTACGTATTCCACGTATATAAATGGAAGCTTCGTCATTGCCCGGTTCTCCACTTCGCTGAATCGTAGTTAACCCCGATATTCTTCCTGACAATGCATTGGATAAATGCTGTACAGGCACATTCTCCAATACTTTACCGGAGATTACATCGGATGCACCGCTAAACTCTGTTTTTAACTTACTTCCATAGGGTATGGAAATGATTGTCGAGTCTTTTTCATTCTTTTCCTTCACTGTTTTGTCCTGTGCTGAAATGATGGTTGAATAACCTGCAAGTGAGCAAAATAGCAGAAAGAACTTGATTTTTAAAGTTTTCTTTCTCATAAATATTAAATTAAGGGGAATATTTTATAATATTCAGTTTAGAATAAGTCGTAGTAGAACTTAGCCTAATTTAATCTATATCTATGATAATCAGTTTGTTAAAGTTGTGATATTTATTAAAAAAGAGTAATGGTATAAAGTTGGTATCTAAAAAAGTAGATTTAATTTGCGGGAGAATGCAAAATAAATGAAATATTAGCTTGATATTTTAAAATCAATTAATATATTTGCGGAGAATTAAAAACAAAATGAACTTTTAAAGCAAAATCGCCTATGGAGAGCTAAGCACTTCTACTATAATTTAGAAAATTATTAAGTTCTACTACAACTTAGCTATTAATTTAATCTTTTAGAAACATAAATAAGAAAAGGGAAAAACTATTTTTTAATGGTGGTTATATGTTTGTCGTTTAGTAATCGTAGACAAAATGATCCTATTTGTGCTACCTAAACAGGGAATTATATAATTAACTATCTATCTAATTATCTAGGTAAGTTTTTAAAACCTCTGCTATTTTCTCATATCCTTTAGTATTAGGATGAAGTCCATCGCTGAATAAGGATGAATTGATAATGCCATTTTTATCTGTCAACAGATTACTTAAGTTTATATAAATACAATTCTGTTCTAGCTTCTTACGAAGTTCTTTGTTAATTTGCTGAATACGTTTTTCTGTGTTTGCTCTTGGGAGGATTCCCATTACGCATAATTTAGCTTGTGGTTGGCGTATTTTAATAGCTTCGGTGACCTGAAGAATACCTTGCAGAATTTCTTTATCTGTATTAAATTGAAGATTATTAGTTCCTATCAGTAGAAAAATCATATTTGCTTTGAAACCGTCCAATTCGCCATGGTAGATGCGCCACAATACGTTTTCTGTTTTATCCCAGCCGAAACCGAGATTGCGAACTGACCTGTTTTTGAATAGCTTGTCCCAAGCTTCTTTTCCACGTTGTGTCGGTGCAGTAGGCTCGCCGGCCCAGTAATGCGTGATAGAGTTACCTATCATAATGATTTCCGGGGCATTTTCTCGGTTTAATTTAAGGATTTCTTCATGACGCGCGTACCAATCATAGGAATCTCTTTGTTGTTTGCATGGAATACATGAAGTGGGACCTTCATTCTTTTCATGTAATATTTCCCGTATCTTTTTTAAATAACTGTCTGCATATTGCTGCATACCTAAATCAGTAGAATGAACTCCGTCTACCATACCGTCTGCCGGAATACCTATTTCTTCCTTTGTCAGATAATAGATATCCGGAATTTGTTCTTCTTGTAAAGTATTGTATGCTTTTCGCAATTCAGTATTAGCTACGCGGTATGATTCTTCTGCTTTTTCGGAAGTGACATCGTTGGCATATCCGTCATGCTCTACTAGTAAAATAGGTGCTTTGCTGGTTTCGCGTAATTTCTTTACTCCTTTTAAGGTACGGTCGTATATCACTTCTGCACTCTTTCCCGGTAGGTTGGGCATACAGTCAATGATAAACAGTTTTGCATCAATCTCGGACAATAAGTCGAATAGTTCGTTCTCGAGTTTGCCATTGCCGGAGAATCCCAAATTGATGACGGGATGTTCCGACTTTCTATTTAAAATATTTCCCCATGCCATACCCGGACGGGAGGCACAAGCCCCTTGTGCTATGGAAGTTCCGTAAATAACCAGGGGTTTTTCTTGTGAGACGGGAAGAAAACGGAAAGAAGTGTTCTCGGGTACACCGATTTCTAGCCATGACACACTGTTGTAAAGAGGTAGAAATAATTGATATTCAAAACCTTTTCCGGTTTTTGCGGCATACGAAAGTCCGCTAAAATCGTATGTAATGGTATCCTGCATAACATACCGTCCAACACACCAACGCTCTTGACCATTATTGTCGGTTGCATATAAATCAATGCCAGAGACACCAGTTGCTGGCATGTGTGGCATGGAAAGAGCGCCTTTCACAACATAACGAATTTTTATTTCCGGAGCATTGGAACGAAATGCAATGGAGAGTCCTGCGCTTTGGAGTGATAAGTCCCATACCGCTTTTCGTACTTTATCTTTAGCCCGTTGTGGAAGTCGTGTGTAAAATCCTGCGGGATCTTCTTGCCATGCTTGTCCACGGACGACCGGAAAACTTTCTTTTTGTGGATTGAACCACTTATATTGTGCTGTTAGTGATGAAGTGCAACCTAAAAAAAGAATAAAAAGAAAGAGGTGTAAATGTGTTGTTTTCATAGGTGGTATAAATAATATAACTTAATTTATATAATGAGCTTCTGTGCATCAGGAATAAGAATTTCTTTTCGTCGCAACTCAATCAATCCTTTATCCTGTAATTCGTTAAGTGCTTTGGAAGTATTCAGACGGGTATCGTCTAAATAGCGAGCTAAATCATCCATTTTTACTTTGAATATCTTTTCTCCTTGTGTTTTCTCGCAATGCAGTAAGAAGAAGCGGGAAATCTTCTCCTTTAAGTCTATAGTCGGTTCTTCCCATAGTCGGGAGTAAAGATTTTGTGCACGATTGCTGACAATATTCATATAGTTGAGCCGGAATATATCGTAATTAAACAGGTCGCTAAGTACGAAGGCTTTACTAATACTGATTGTGTGGGCTTCTGTATGCGCTATATAAGAGGATGCGTAATTCGTATTCATGCCGAATAACGATTGTGGCTCTATCAGATATGGTGCTTCCATTTGCTCAATGACAGTGTATATGTTTTCTTTGGAAGTGGTGACGATAGATACTTTACCTTTTAACAGGAAACGGAGTTGCTTACAAGGACTACCATTCTCAATGATAGTTTCTCCGGCTTTATGCTTGATAAAATGTAGCTTTACCTTATCCAAAATACTAGTGAAATCTTCATGGCAAAGACCTTGAAATAAAGGCAATTGGAGCAAAGTGTCGAACATTGTTTCCATACGTTGTTATCTCTTATTTATTGTACAAATTTACTCATTATACAATACTGCTGTCAACATCTGACCCTTCTTTTTGTTTTTTTTATTGTTTGAATGCATAAAAATAGAGTATATTTGCAGAAAAAAAGGAGGAAATTATGTTTGCAGGCTTTAACTGGCAACAGATGATTAGTGCGTTTATCGTGCTTTTTGCGGTAATAGACATTATCGGTTCTATACCTATTATTATTAACCTGAAAGAAAAGGGGAAGGATGTGAATGCAATGAAGGCTACCGTTATTTCTTTTGCCTTATTAATCGGTTTCTTTTATGCAGGGGACATGATGCTGAGACTCTTCCATGTAGATATTGAATCTTTTGCTGTTGCAGGTGCATTTGTTATTTTCCTCATGTCTTTGGAAATGATTCTGGATATTGAAATCTTCAAAAATCAGGGACCTATCAAAGAAGCTACTCTAGTTCCGCTTGTTTTTCCTCTTTTAGCCGGTGCCGGAGCTTTTACTACCTTGCTTTCCCTTCGGGCAGAATATGCCAGCATTAATATTATCATCGCCTTGGTTCTGAATATGATCTGGGTTTTCTTTGTTGTGAGTATGACCGGTCGTGTGGAACGATTCCTCGGGAAAGGTGGTATTTATATTATTCGCAAGTTCTTTGGAATTATCCTGTTGGCTATCTCTGTCAGGTTGTTTACGGCGAATATAACGTTGTTGATTGAGGCATTGCATAAGTCCTGATTGGAAAATTCCTCCTTCGGATTCTCCTCTTCTTCCTCGTCATCATCCTTTTCATCTGCAAAAGGTTCCGGGCGTTGAGGCCCGTGATTCACAAAAGCTAGGGCACAGAGTGTTCCCATAATTCCACCGCTTAGATGTCCTTCCCACGACATATTGGCGGGAGAGAAATAGGGGAACATATGCCAGATAATTCCTCCGTATAAAAAGGTGACAAGCAGAGAAATGGCAATAAGTGGTACGTATTTGCGGAGAATGCCACTGAAAAAAAGGAAAAAGGCAAGACCGTAGATTAATCCGCTGGCACCTATATGCCAGCCCGGTTTACCTATAATAAAGGTAAGTAGTCCGGCACCGATCCAAATCAGGATAAAAATTTTTCCCGCTATTCCTCGGTAAAAGTAAAAAAGACACCATGATAAGAAAAATAGCGGGAGCGTATTAGCCAGTAAATGACTGAATCCACTGTGTATCAACGGATGAGTCAGAATACCGAAAACTCCACGTTTTTCCATAGGATATATCCCCAAGTGAGAGAGATCCCAATGCATCCCGACCTCTACAATCTTGAGCATATAAAGAATGAAAATAAGAAACAATGGCTTTGCTGCAGCTAGCATGATACGCTGAATATCTTGTTTCATGACTTTCTTTTCTTTAGATATTTTACGCAATACTACGAATATTTGCACAAAATCTGAAAATAAAAACCCTTTTTATTTTTGTTTTTATCTAGAATTTGTACATTTGGACATTGTACCTGTTATATATGGTGCTACAACCATTCTGTATGCGATATAGTAATAAATACAAGTATGATATAATAGCCAATAATTAACCTTTAAATAATGCACAACTATGAGTTATTTACGATTTGACAAGACCCTCATGACGAATCTGGAAGAATCTCTGCAGAGAGAAATTCTCCGGACGAACAAGGCAGGAGCTTATCATTGTACAACGATTGTTGATTGTAACACACGCAAATATCACGGCCTGTTGGTGATTCCCGTTCCCAATCTCGACGATGAAAATCATGTGCTGCTATCTTCTCTTGATGAAACGGTAATTCAACATGGTGCGGAGTTTAACTTGGGATTGCATAAATATCAGGGGAACAACTTTAGTCCCAACGGGCACAAGTATATCCGTGAGTTTGATTGTGAACATATCCCGGCGACAACTTACCGTGTTGGAGGAGTAATTCTCCGCAAAGAAAAAATCTTTGTACATCATGAAAATAGAATCCTGATTCGTTATACTTTACTTGATGCGCATTCGGCAACGACTTTGCGCTTCCGTCCGTTCCTTGCTTTCAGAAGTGTACGCGAGTATACTCACGAAAATGCACAGGCAAGCCGCGAGTATCAACTTGTGGAAAACGGTATAAGGACTTGTATGTATCCGGGCTATCCGGAACTGTATATGCAGTTGAACAAAAAATGTGAGTTCCATTTCCTACCCGACTGGTATCGTGGCATTGAATACCCGAAGGAACAGGAACGAGGGTATGATTTCAATGAAGATCTTTATGTTCCCGGTTATTTTGAGGTGGATATAAAGAAAGGGGAGAGTATTGTATTCTCGGCCGGGACTTCAGAAATATCCCCTCGGAGACTGAAACAGACATTTGAGGCGGAAGTGGCTGATCGTACACCGCGTGATAGTTTTTATCACTGTCTGAAAAATTCTGCTCACCAATATCACAATCAACAGGAAGGTGAACATTATATACTTGCCGGTTATCCATGGTTTAAATGCCGTGCACGCGATATGTTTATTGCTTTGCCGGGGCTGACGCTTGCTATTGACGAAATCGACCAGTTTGAGGATGTGATGAAAACAGCGGAAAAAGCAATTCGTAACTTCATTAATGAAGAACCTGTGGGTTACAAAATCTATGAGATGGAACATCCTGATGTTTTGCTTTGGGCTGTTTGGGCTCTGCAACAATATGCAAAAGAGACTTCCCGAGAGCAATGTCGTCAGAAATATGGAGAGCTTCTGAAAGATATCATGGAATATATCCGTCAGCGGAAACATGATAACCTTTTCTTGCATGAAAACGGGCTGCTTTATGCAAATGGTACGGAAAAAGCGATTACATGGATGAACTCTACCGTAAACGGTCATCCGGTAATTCCCCGTACAGGATATATTGTTGAGTTTAATGCTTTATGGTATAATGCGCTGCGTTTTGTGGCAGATCTAGTGCGTGAAGGTGGAGATGCAATTTTTGCAGATGTACTTGACGCACAAGCTGAAGTGACCGGAAAGTCATTTGTGGATGTGTTCCGGAACGAATATGGGTATTTGCTTGATTATGTGGATGGTAATATGATGGATTGGAGTGTACGCCCTAACATGATATTTACAGTAGCATTTGATTATTCTCCTTTAGATAGGGCGCAAAAGAAACAAGTGCTTGATATTGTGACTAAGGAATTGCTTACCCCGAAGGGAATCCGTTCGTTGAGCCCGAAGAGTGGCGGATATAATCCGAATTATGTAGGTCCGCAGGTACAGCGGGATTATGCTTATCATCAGGGAACCGCATGGCCTTGGCTAATGGGATTCTATCTGGAGGCTTATTTGCGAATCTATAAGATGAGCGGACTGTCATTCGTCGAACGCCAGTTGATTAGCTATGATGATGAGATGACAAGCCATTGTGTGGGCTCCATTGCCGAACTATTTGATGGAAACCCACCTTTCAAAGGACGTGGCGCGGTATCGTTTGCAATGAATGTGGCAGAAATATTGCGTGTTTTAAAGCTACTGTCTAAGTATTATTAAAAAAGGAGGAACGAAGATGAAAGTTTTAATGTTTGGATGGGAATTCCCTCCCAAAATATATGGTGGTCTTGCGGTTGCTTCTTACGGAATAACTAAGGGATTGAGCTTGCAAGGTGACATGGAAACAATCTTTTGTATGCCTAAGCCTAGCGGCGAAGAAGAAAAGTTCTTAAAAATAATCGGTATGAACCAAGTACCTATTGTATGGCGTGATATCAATTATGACTACTTGAAGTCTCGCTTGTTGGAGATGTCTCCGGAAGAATACTATTCTTTCCGCGATCATATTTATGCCGATTTTTCTTATATGCACGTCAATGATTTGGGATGTATGGAGTTTGCAGGAGGTTATCCCGGAAACTTGCACGAGGAAATTAATAACTTCTCGATCATTGCCGGAGTAGTGGCTCGTCAGCAGGAATTTGATATTATCCATGCGCACGACTGGCTGACTTATCCTGCCGGTGTACATGCCAAAATGGTAAGTGGCAAACCGCTTTGTATTCATGTACATGCCACTGATTTCGACCGTTCTCGCGGTAAAGTCAATCCTACTGTTTATTCTATAGAGAAGAACGGGATGGATCATGCTGATTGTATTATGTGTGTATCTGAACTTACTCGCCGCACAGTGATTAACGAATATCATCAGGACCCTAGAAAGGTATTTGCTATGCACAATGCTGTTTATCCATTGTCTCAGGAACTTTTAGATATTCCGCGTCCTGAACACCCAAAAGAAAAAGTGGTAACCTTCCTCGGGCGTATAACTATGCAGAAGGGACCGGAATACTTTGTGGAGGCTGCGGCACTTGTTTTGCAGCGTACTCGTAATATCCGTTTTGTTATGGCAGGTTCAGGCGATATGTTGAATGCCATGATTAACTTGGTGGCGGAACGTGGTATTGCCGATCGCTTCCATTTCCCCGGCTTTATGAAAGGTAAACAGGTATATGAGGTTTATAAGAATAGTGACGTATTTGTTATGCCGTCCGTTTCCGAACCTTTTGGTATTGCTCCGTTGGAGGCAATGCAGTGTGGTACACCTTCTATTATTTCGAAGCAATCGGGGTGTGGTGAAATTCTTGATAAGGTGATTAAAACCGACTATTGGGATATTCATGCTATGGCTGATGCTATTTATTCTCTTTGCACCAATCAATCTCTTTTCGAGTATCTTCGGGACGAAGGAAAGAAAGAAGTTGATGGGATTACTTGGGAAAAGGTTGGCTTGAGAATTCGTGCTCTTTACGAGGATGTGTTAAGAAACTATGGTAAATAACAAAACAATAAATAAAAATGAGAACTATCTGTCTTTATTTTGAAATACATCAAATTATCCATTTGAAACGTTATCGTTTCTTCGATAT
>OAWZ01000202.1_pt1 | contig 41497 bp, 54 predicted proteins | sample 1477091 | NCBI WGS metagenome assembly OAWZ01 (sample SAMEA2580282, study PRJEB22360) | human gut metagenome | biome: human gut; feature: human-associated habitat; material: faeces | place: Denmark | collected 2008/2010
TTCTCTCCTGAAATGGACTGGTTTCCTTCGATATTTACTGTTTTGTCTAAACCGAGGTTTGTGCGAGCGTCAGCGGCATTCTTTGCCCCGGTCCCTCCCTGCTCAATGCTGAGAGCTGTTTTCAGCCCAGAAAGGCTGGTAATGTCGCTGTTAGCCCCTTTCTTCGCCAGCGATTTTTGACCCGGTACGGTAACGGCAGTGCCATTGATAGTGATGGTGACATCAGATGTCCCGTTCATTACATCAGCGAACCCGCTCATGTAGCGCTGGTACATCGTGAAGGTTTCAGCAATATCCTGCGCCAGACCATCCACGCTCAGACTGTCACTCAGAAGAATGGCAAACCGGGTTCCAGCGGGAACTGTTGGGTTAGCTGCTGGCGTAACGGTAAGAGAGGTTGCGCTTCCAATCGCGGTAATCTGAAAAACCTGCGCCGGACTGGTCAGGGCGATAACAGTGCAGCCGTTACGAATAAGAGAACCAGCAGCAGTGAATTTTGTGCCGGTACCTGTAAGGGTGTTTCCGCTGATGGCGATAGTGCCAGTGGTATAAATCATGTTTTCTCCAGGCAATAAAAAACCCCGCCGGAGCGGGGTTTGTTCAAAATTGAATGGGTTAGTGGCAGGTGGTGCTGGTGAATGTGTTGGCGCTCACCCATGACCAGTTAAAGGGATAACCGGCGCGGTACTGCGTCTGATTGTTTTGTTTACGGACTCCGTAGATCTGGACGCTGCTTTCCTGTCCGCCGACCAGGGCTGTTCCGGTGCATACGGGTTGCTGCTTCTCAATAACGCCAGCGCAACCCGAGAGCAATACCGCTACCGCCAGGCAAAGAATCATATTTTTCATAGTGGTTATATCCCAGGGCATTCATGAAGCTACACAATAACAATATGAATCAAATGGATATAATTGATTTGGTAGATCAATTATTCGAAATTGATCGCTAAAAACGATCAATCATAATTGGCGCAGTTAATGGCCATAATCACGTTCCTCAGATTCGAATACGTAACGTTCTGAAGGTTGCCGCCGGGGGTTGTCTGCGGCCTGGCGAATATCCGCGTATTGCTTCCATCAAGCTTTGCCATGCTCTTGTAAATGGCCGAGTAAGGCTGCGGCTGACCGCCAGCCGATATAACCCCGGTAATTAGCCCCAGCATGGCAGGCATACAGGCCCACTTCCCCGCCAGAGTTGTATTGATGTTGTATCCTGAGCTGGCATCCACCCCGGCGGTACCGAGGGTGACAACATCGCTCAGCGTGCGCGTTTCGTTTGTTAAAATCAGCGTCCCTGATGCATCCCACACAGCCAGCCCGTAGTCTGGCTTTGTCTGCGGGAAAATAGAGAAAAAATAAACGTACGCTGTGCCGGTTGCATTCGGTCTGAGAAAATCAATCGTGATGGTGTTCCCGCTTATCGTTTGAGTGATTTCGACCTCTACCGTGCAATGAACGAAGGCGACAACAGGCTGACCTGCGGGGAATGTGTGCGTCACTTTGGTATTAAACCCCGATGTTCCCTGAAGTGCCGCTGTCTTTCGCGCCTGTAGAGCGATTGGCGAGCTGTTCGCGGTCACCCATACTTCCCCGCTCGTGGTCGTCAGTAAAACGCCATACTCCGCCATTTATGCCCTCTCGATCTGGAAAATGAGATAAGCCGCTGCCGCAGGCTCAGTCCCTGCTGAGTAGTCGGTATCGCCTACTGCTGACACTGTCGCGGTTCCCCCTGAAATGGTGATCTTCCTCCGACTCGTTCCAAACTGATCACCGTTCATGACCTGAAAATAGGTAAGCCTGCAACCCGGTGGAAGCGCTACGGTGTAAGAGCCTGTTTTCTGGTTCTGGGCCAGCTGGAGATAGCCACAAACGCTGACAGGCTTAACGCCATAGTTATTTACCTTGCCTGAGGCGTCCCATGTCTGAACTCCATATTCCGCCATCCAGTCCTCCTGAAAAAAAGAGGCCCCGTAAGAGGCCTCCCGTTACCATGTTCCCGTGATTCTCCCGATCTGCACCCTCAACACATTCCTGGAGTCCCGCACGCTGATTGTCTGGTTTGTCTGTTTCATGGACCCCTCACCAGCTGTCGAACCGTAGTTCTCAAGCGTGCCCGTTCTGAAGTTTATGGACAGCCCAGCCTGGTTCTGAACGTAGTTAACCGAGCTGATTGTTTCAGCCAGTTTCGCTCGCGTGATAGTGGCATCACCTATTACCGTATCCCTGATAATTACCTGACCGTTCTGAATAACGAACGGTAAGGTCACCGTGGCTCCGGCCTGGTGAGTAACGGCGAAGCGGTCAGCCAGGAAGATAACCTGCGACTGCATACCAGAAGGCGTATTCTCAACGCCGATCCCCATCCCAGCCGCGTAATACTGACCGTTGCTGGATAACCCGACCTTGATGCTGTACATCGCCTTCAGGTCGCCGTTGACGTTCGCAATGGCCTGAGCGTTAGTGGTAATGGCTGAGGTATGTCCGTTGATGGTCGCCGTGATTCCGTTTATCTGCGTGGCCGTGGCCTGCTGGTAATCGGAGAACGTCTGGTTCAGGCTGTTGATGGATGCCTTGTTGCCGTTGACTTCCGCCTGCACACTCAGCAGTGAACGCGCTGTTGCCTCCCTGTCGCTTGCCATAACATTATCAATTCGATCGATGCTGGCCTTGCTGTCACCGTACTGCGCGCTGAGTCTCACCTGCTGATCAACCTGCGCCAGCGTACTCGTTATTAGCGCGATAACGTTATTCTGGATGCCGCCGCTGGCAGTATCGGTTCTTGCTCCCAGCTCCTCCAGGCGGGATGCCATTGATGAAGTCGTGTCTGTGACAACCTGTCGCAACGTGGTGATATCAGCGGTATTTTGCGAGCTGGCTTGTTCAGCCGCATCTGCCTTACCTGATGCAGCGTCAGCTTTACTCGAAGCCGAATCAGCTTTATCAGAAATGACCTGAGTACTCGCAGTAAGCTGGTCGACAGCTGTCGCCCTTGCCTGAGCTTCATCTGACAGAGCCTGCCTTACCTCGGTAATTCCCGCCTCGTTCTGCTCAGTTTTTGCCTCAAGACGAGTAACATCCGTGACGCGAGCCTCCGTCTCAGTGGCGATCACCTCCCGGAGTTGTTCGAAGGTCGCAGAGTTAGCGCCCTGCTGGGCTGTCTGCCGCACGACAACATCAGCAATAGCAAGCGCGTTGCCGATGATTGCTTCAGCGGTCTGCTTGTTCGAGCCAACCGCAGCAGCAAGGCCGTCTGCGTTCTCTTTGATTGCATCAGCCAGTTCTGCGAACTTTTCACTGCTCTCCACCGCACTCTCGATCAGATCTTTGAACGTATCAGTCTCTTTAATCTCCTCCAGTATTGCATCGGTGATATCGGATACATCGATGCTGGCCTGCCCGCGCACAAAGTCTGTATACCCTGATTCGTTTCCGCTTCGATCTACCAGCTGCGCCCGGTACCAGAAAGTCTGCCCAGCCTTAAGACCCATCTGCTGATACTTGCGCTGCGGATAGGGTACGTCTGCCAGCAGCATCGCATCGTCTTCCGTCCCGGTCAGGCTGTACTGAATTTCCGTCTTCAGCGTGTCGTCGGTGTTCGCCGGGAATCCCCAGCTCAGCTCGATACCGAAAACCACATTATCAGAAGCAATGAAGCCGACCGGTTTCGGCGGATTGCCCACTTTCCCCGTCAGCGTTTTCTCTTCTGAATAGCCCCATCCGGACGAGATTTCTGCGGCATTGATTGCGCGTACGCGCACCAGGTAGCGCCCGGCATAAATCCCGGGGACGTCGAATGACGTGGTGGAGCTGCGCGGCACGTTAACCCAGTTCCCATCGTTGCGGCGCCATTGCGCTTCATAGGCGATGGCGTTCTGCGCTTGGTCCCAGCTCACGCGCATCGTTTCGACGCTGATATTCTGCTGAACCACAGAGAATGAGCTGATCACGATGTTAGATGGGGGGGACTGGTTACCTGGCGGAATAACACTTATTGGCCGCTGGTCGATAATGGCGCCGGTATCAATACGTGCATACTTATCCGGATCGTGCATAGCCCCAGAAATCGAAAACGTTCCGTCATTATTATCCGTGACGCTGATAACACGATATTGCTGCGCATACAGCTCATCGGATTCGACTATCCACACCGATTCCACTGCCGGAGTTTCGCTGTATGCCGTGGTTACGGTGACTGCACGACCGTTAACGCTCTGTATCGTTCTACTCTGCGATGCACCTGACGGCAGATTAACCATAAGGCGACTACCAGGAGCAGCTGCCGAATCACGATCGAGAGTGATAACGCGACCGTTAACGGCGCTGATGCGGCCTCCCATAACCTTTCCGGATAACAGCTCATCGGCAACCGCTATGATATGGCCAGGCTGTGGAATCCTGCCATCCAGGCCAACGCTGAACGATACGATGCGATCCTTGTTATTGGTCAGAATACCCCAGCGCCCCTTGCGGTTTGCCTCTGACTGGCGGGTGCAGCCGATGGCTTGTGTTTTTAGCTCGTTGATTTTGCGCTGTAATTTCGAGCTGGTTTGTTCCAAAGCGAGCCACAAGCTCCTGCTCAAATACAGGCTCCATCGCGTCTGCGTAGGCATTTCCCGGATCGGACCAGGAAACCAGTGCTGTGGTATAGCGGTTATTCGTTGTGCTACCAGAATAGGTAAAGCGCCCGTCAACAACGTTTGCGCGCGTGTAGCTGTAGTCCACATCACGGGGCATATCGGCCAGGGCAACGATCTGATCGCCACCCCAGTACGTCATGCCACGGAATATGGCCGCAAAATCACGTAAAACGGTATAGGCGTCATTTCTCTCCTGCACATAAACGTTACACGTATAGCGGGGTTCGGTTCCGGAACCGCCTTTACCGTCCGGTACTGGCTGATCGCAATACTGGGCAACCTGGTAAAGGGTCCATTTATCAATGTTTGCCGCAGTCAGGCGGTTGCCAAGCCCAAAGCGGTCACTGACCACCAGATCGTAAAAAATCCAGGCTGGATTGTCCGTCCACGCCCATTTAAACGCTCCCTGCCAGGTTCCGCTATAGGTGCGGGTTTCCGGATCATACGTATCCGGCACACGGATAACACGCCCTCGCGGTTCGCAGGCTATCTGCGGGATAGAGCCATTAAACTGACTGGAGTCAAATTCGATATACAGCAGTGCTGTATTTGGATAACGCAGCTTGGCGTCAATAACTTCTGTATAGCTCTCCAGCGTCATCGTATCGCCAATTTTCGCGCTATTGGCATCTGGTGTGAGCTTTCGCAGGCGCACTGTCCAGGTGCTTCCGGCCTGCGGTAAGTCGATACGATGGCTGCGTTCATAGCCGGAGGTAGTCTTGCCGGTTACGCTGGTATTCAGCACCGTCTGCCAGGTGCCGCCATCCGTCTGCAAATCAACAGCGTAGTTGATTGAATTGCCGACCAGATCGCCGTCGTCTTCCTGTTTAAAAAGCGACGGCCATTTGAGCCGCAGGCGAACGGCTGAGAGTAAAGTGTTGGTAAAAGTGTGTGTCCAGGCGGTAGTACTTGAAACTTCGGTACCCACGCTGATTTCATTTTCGGTACCGGGGATACCCTGAATGTATTTTTGCGCCTGAGTCCCCGGACGAAACTCCCAGGCCACGCCGCTGAAGTTTTGCGATCCGTCTGCGTTCTCAAGTGGCGTGCCATCAAGGTAGATATCTTTAGCTGTTAGCTGCCCGGCAAACTCGCCCTCGCCCAGCGCAACAAGAATTTTGGCCTTTGCTACGGACTGGAGATCGTCAGGCTGTTCGGTAGGGGTCCGGGAACTGGAACTGCCGCCCTTGCGGCCTCTAATCGGATTTGAGGTAGCCATATCGCGCCCATAAAAAAAGCCACCCTTAGGTGGCCTGAAAGAAGTTTCATTTACTGCTGATCTTCGACGTAAATTCCGGCAGAAATAATCGCGCCGCCAATTCGTCGGCGACCGTAAAGAAGAGGTACCGGGTAGCCCTGCGCTGCGGTGTTTGTGACGCCACCGAACGCGTACGATGCCCGGTTATCTGAGCTTTGTTTGCTGGCCAGGCCCCCTGGTTGAGGGGAAAGCATCTGGACAACGCCGCCCAGCATGACCGCAGCACCAAATTTGTAGAAGAATGGAGATGCAGCGGCCCAGGGTGTGAAATTAAGCACTGCCCCTACAGCAACCAGAACCGCACCTAAAATGGTCTGTAATACACCGGCTTTTTTACTCCCGATAATCACAGGAACAATGCGGATAACATCGCCGGTAACCGGAAAGCCAAGGTCATCAACACCGATATTTTTTTTACCTTTAAACACTGAATAAGTGAGCCCACGGCGCTGGCTGGAAATCATAAACTGCTCAAACCCCGGTATGGTCTTTGCCAGTGCAACTCCCGCCTCACTCACACGAGAAATCAGACGGTAGTGTACTTTGCCAAACGTTTTTCCCAGCTCTGCACCAAGCTCGATACGGCTCATTACTTCCTGCATCTTTCACCGCCTCCGACATCTTTATAACGGACTATTTTCATTGTGCGCTCCTGCCAGTATCCGCCATACGGCACACGCTGGCTCAAATGACCGTACAGATGGTGCAGAAGCATATTACCCTCCAGTAAAATCCCCGCGTGGTTCCACTTGTCGGCCTGTACCTGCATGATGACCAGATCACCTTCCTGAGGTGGGCCGTCAAACTCCCTGAATCCGCATTCGTACCAGCAATCCTGGTAGAAGTTTTCAGGGTAGTCATTTTCCCACCAGGGATAATCGACGCGGTAATCGTGGAGCTCGATACCGTGGGTCTGCCGGAAATAGCTCATTACCAGGCCCCAGCAATCGAAATGGCCCAGCACAAACGGTCGCTCCAGCAACGGCAACTCCCCGCGCGGCTGAATAGTGCGTAAATCCCCCTCTGGCCAGCTCACGATATGCCAGGGTAGAAGCGTTGCATCACACTGCGCCTTATCCAGCTCACTGGCCTGCGTTGTTGCATCAGGATGGCTGTGCACGATGGCCACCACCGTTCCCCAGTCTTCTGCGGCAGCGTAATCTTCAGGTGAAAGGTGAAAATGCTCAGTCGGCTCTGCTGAGAGGTTTCGGCAGGGGAAATAGCGCTCTACCCTGCTTTTCTGCGCCACCACACCGCAGCACTCGCGCGGATATTCCGCTGCGGCGTGCGCCATGATGGCGTCTATAGTTTTCTGACGCATATCAGCTCCTGATGAGGGATGTACCGGGGAAGCCACCGAACGGCAGTTCGTTGCCGTCTCCGTGCCGGAGCTCGCAGGCCGTCAGCGTGCCGTTGCATTCGTCCAGCGAAGGATCGTCAACCGGATTATTGTGCTTATCGAAATAGCGCGTTCCGGCATAATCACAGCCATCGCCGGTTCGGTACTTGTTCCGGATGCACCAGGTGCATAAAGAATGCAGCTGCCGTGTTGGTATCATCTGGCCCTGCAAGGCCATCGGGCTGGAAAGGATAAATTCCACTTCCTCATCCGTCTCGGTGCTTCTGGCATCGATATAAAAGACCTTCAGCTTTTCCTGTGAGGGGTCAGCTGTGGGATTGCCCTGCGGAAAGTTTCGGGCATCCAGATACTGCGCCATAGTGTCATGGATACTGACTTTCGCCTGTAGCAAATCGTCATACGCCAGACAGAGCGCTGAGATGGAGCTGTCCAGATTCGCCACCGTCAGTTTCGGCTGAGGGCTGGTACCGTCAGTGGTCGCCTCAATACCCTCAACCTGACACGGCCAGGCTTTATACTCCTCCCCCTGCCACCAGATGGACTTAGCCGGAAGTTTATTCTCATCCCCGCCAGCGGCTTCAATTTCTTCCGGGGTGTGCGCGAGAGTATGGGCGTGGAAACGGAGCACATCTGGCATGCCAAACGCCGTTCCATCGACAGAAAAAAGCCGGACTTCATTGCCCGGCTCAAGTTTCTGATAATCAGCATTAAGACTCATGGTGCGAATGCCTGTTCAAACGTTGCGGTTACGGTTATCACTTTTACGTTTTTAACCACCTTTTTGAGGCTATTGGCTTCAACTCTCCACAGCGCCATATCGCCGAAAGGCGGAGTGAAAATAAACGACTTCACCTTGTGTCGACGAAGAAAGGCATGAATTTCATTCGCGGTATTTGGATCTCCCGAAAAGGAATACTCATAGGTGCGAATCTCATCATTCAGTCCTGATCCGCTCACCTGGGCGTACCCGTCCCCGAACTGGACCTTTCTGATCGTGTCTTTACTTCCCTCGGTGGGCTGGCTGGAGACCTTAACGCTCCAGGAAAATGTCTCTATCGTCATAACGTTTACCTGCGATTGTTCGCATTCCAGATAAGCCCACCGGGCTGGATAGCCTTAGCAATGCCCTCGTTAACAGATTTGTTAATCACCTGCTGGTATGCCTTACCCAGTCTGTTACCGTCGTTTTGCTGCTGTGCGTCACCGGAGGCATTCTCGACCGTCACCGGAGCATAAACACTGACACCGAACGGCGCACCGACGCCAGAAGATGAACCTCCACCTACATAGCCGCCACTGGCATAACCCTTCATCATTTTGTAGAGATTGCCGACACCGATCCGGCTGGTTGCCTCTTTGGTGAAAACAAATTCCCCACGGTGAACAACGCCAGCTGGCTCATATTTCCCGCCTGAACCGGTATAACCTCCACCTGCAAATCCCAGTGCCGTCGTGGCTGAATCCACCAGGCCGACCATCGCCTGCTTCATGAGAATCTGCGTCAGCATAGAGAGTGTGGAGCGGGTAAAGTCTGCCCAGTCAGCCTTTCCGCGTGTCAGCATGTCAGCCATATTCTGCCCGATGCCATCAAACGTACTGGTGGCAAACGACTTCATCTGGCCATAAGCATCAGAAGCAGAATCAACGTAATCTGCCCATGCGGATTTTGTCCCGGACTGCCAGTCGTCTCGCTGCTTATCCTGCTCTGCGTAATACGCATGCAGTGCCTGTAGCTCTTTCTGATAACCGGCATCTTTTTCAGATCCACCACCATTTTTCCATCCCTGAAGAAGCTGGGCCTCTTCATTGCGTCGCTGTGCTGCACGACTACTCATGCCAGCACTTTCCGCCAGGGCGCGAGTTTTCTCCCCGATTTGGGTCACGTACTTCTGTGATGTGTCCTGTAGCCGGTTAAGCCGCTCCTGCGCCACAATCTGATCACCGAGCTTCGCATTCAGTTCCGCCCGGGAAAGCACTTCACTCTTGCTGGCCAGCAGGGATTTCTCTTCTGCTGAAAGAGTCCTTGTTTTGGCAGCCTCTTCCAGAACTGCAAAACGCGACTGCTGACGCCAGAGCTCCTGCCGCTGCTGACTGATGGTGTCATTTATACCCTTGTGCTCCTGAAGGGTGCGCAGTTGTGCTTCCAGCGCCATAGTCTGGGCACTGGCGTTGTCGGTCGCGCGGGTACCGGAAGGGGTTCTGACAGCAGGGGTTTTCTTCGGCTTTTTAAGAGTATCTTCATACTCTTTTTTCGCTACAGCCATGTTGATGTTGTAGTCAGCCTGAAGAATCCTGCCCTCTTTCAGCGCCTTGTTAAGCTCATTTTGACGCGCCGTGTATTTTTCCAGTGCTGTCTGAGTTTTGGCATAGTTTGCCTGCGCCTGCGCAGCATATTTCTGACGGTCTGATTCCGCAGCTGCTTCACGAGATGCATTCTCCTCGTTGGCTTTAGCAATACCCGCCTGCTGCTGCGCCATATCCAGCGCCAGTCTTGCCGTTTCGCGATCATTCCAGAACCTGGCACGTGCCTCATCGTTCACATAACGGTCACCCTTCCGCAGGTTCCAGATTTCATCGGCCTTTTTGAAAGCTGCTTCAGCTTTTGCCACCATCTCCTGCGCAGTGTCAGGACGGCCTATATCAAGTGCTGCATCCCACATCGACTTAAAGGCGCGCTTCAGGGAATCCGCTGAGGATTCAATAGTCCCCATATTGTCACGGATGGCTTTAGTCTGATCGTTGAATCCGTCAGTCGCGGCCTCGTTAGCCGCTTGCAGGGCGCCAGCCTCATCACCGGCACGCTGTAACTGCGCTACATGCGCAATTTGTTCTGCTGTAACGTTGTGAAACTGCTGAGCCATCGCGATCAGGCCCGATGTAGGGTCTGTTACGAGCTTACCGTAGGCGGCAGCAACCTTATCCACCGGCACGCCGGAGGCATCAGTAAAACGCGCAACAGCCTGGCTCATTTCATCAAAGCGCGAGCCGGTACGTACGCCAGCATTAATAAGCTCCGTCAGAGCTTCACTTGTCTGGTTGAACGTCAGCCCCGCAGCCTGACCGTTTCGCGACAGCACGAGCATACGGTCGGCAGTCAGTCCGGCTGTGTTCCCCGACAGTACCAGCGTTTTGTTGAAATCAGACAGTGTGGAAGAACCCTGGTACCAGGCATAGAACAGAGCCCCCGTTGCAACAGATAAAGCACCGATACCCACCATCAACGGGGAAATAGTCCCCAGTAGCGCACGGAATGTCGGTATGATCCCGCCAAAGGAGTCCTTAACCTGACCACCCTGCTGAAGCAGAATCAGCCAGGGATTCTGCCCACCTGCCAGCTGTGTGGCCACATCGGTAAACTGCGCCGGAAGCATACGCATCGCTGCGGTATACTGGCCGACTGAAATACCCGCCTTACGTGCGGCGATTTCCTGCCGGCTGAAGGACTGCTGGATACGTAAGGCTTCGTCGTTCGCCGTGTTTCCTGTCTGTTTTAATTCTTTTTTGACGTAGTTGAGCTGTTCGCTGAACTTCGTCGAGTTAACGTCAAGGTTAACGACCAGATCACCGACTGACGTCTGGGCCATAGCGCACGCCTCCTGAAATACCTTCAGCTTTCGCCATCAGCGTATCGTCATCCGGATCATCGATGTCGATGGCTTCCAATGCAGGGGAAAGGATACTGAAACTGTCCGGGGATAATTCCGGATCGGCAAAAAACAGGGTTGAGATGGTGTAGAGCAAACCGGAGAAATGAGCATCCAGTTGCGCATCATGAAAATAATTGTCCTGGTAGAAGATTTTCCAGTCGCCGTACTCCGTTGAGGACATGCCAGCAAGCATGGCACGCCAGTCCGGGCGACCGAACTCACGCGCCAGTTTCATGGCAAATTTCAGCTCACTGGCGAGGGCTTTTCCGCAGTAACAGGTTCTGTGTGCTCTTTACGCTCTTCTCCCGGCTCTTCCTGCTCATCAGTTACAGGCGCAATCATGCCGGACAGGATTTTCACTTTATATTCGGCTTCGGCGATGAGTTCAGTCGGCCATGACTGCATGACTTCATCCTGAATTTTGACCACTTCCGCCGCCGCGTTTTCTCCCAGTGAACCTTTCAGTGGGTGACCGTGCCAGAGTGACATTGCGACGAGGTACGCTCCACTCTTCACAGTGAGGGTAATGGCCGCCTGAAAATCGCCCTCTTCAACCGCTTCCAGTTGTTTCAGGTATTCGAGGTGTTCAATACGTTGCAACGCCGACAGCTGGAACAATGTGACACTGCTACCGTTACTTTCCAGCAGTTCGCTCTTTAGAAACATAATAACTCCGGGGAAACGGGGCTCACGCCCCGGTTATCAGGAAACAGTGACTTTGCAGATCGCCACAAAGTTACCGTCATTGCTCATGACGATGATTTCAACAGTGCCTGCCGCCACGCCGGTGACGGTCAGGGTATTCCCGTTGACGGTGACCGTTGCTTTTGACGGATCTGAGCTGGCTACACGGAAGGACTTATCTGACGCACTGGCCGGAAGGACGGAAACCGACAGTTGCGTCGTGGCCGCGACCGCTACAGCCGCCGTGGATTTATCCAGGCTGATCCCCGTGACAGCAATCGGTGCGGTACCACTGTCCTCTGCCAGTGATGGTTTGCCGTTGTTGGTGATTTTAGCCGTGCGGGTCATGACCTCTTTGGAAGTAATGGTTTTACCGAGGCTGCTCACCCAGCCCTTAAAGACATCGACAACACCATTTGGGTATTTAATTTTATATCCCCTCACGGTGCCCTCATCGAACCAGTTCACCAGGTCCTGCTGACCTGAATCTCCCGGCATCCACGCGAGCGTCAGGTTGGTTTCACCTGCTGATTTCTGCCCCTGCATCGTTGATGTCCAGTCGGCATTCTCATCATCGATGTAAGTGTCATCTTCTGACTCTGCGGTCAGTTCTCCGGGCTGAAGGTCTTTAATTTTTGCCAGCCGCAACCAGCCAACGTCTGAAAGCGGATTGGCGTAGGGGTCTCCGGTGCCGGTGTAAACCCAGAGAGTAGTACCAGCACCTTTTGTTGGTGCCAGCGGATTTGGTGTGGCCATAGGGTCCTCACATTTCGTAAGTAATGGAATATTTCAGGTTGGCAGAACTCCACAGCGCCATATCATCATCACGCTGATAGTCATAGCCCTGCTGAACCATTGTGGTAATAAGGGATTCAAGCCCCGGAACCTCTGCGAGTACCGGATACACTCGCGTCTCCATCCAGTCATCCAGCTCAGAGTCAGGCACCTGTGCCTCAAGAAAGACTTCGATATGCAGAATGGCCTGCCAGCAATCGGCATCCAGCTCTTCCGCTGTGTATTCCGCGTCTGTCAGGTAAACGGCTATAGCCGGAAAATCCCCCTCTTCAAGCACTGCTGGTCTACCATCAAAATAAATAGCGCCAGTACCAATCGCGCCTTCAAGCGCGTCAATTATTACCTTGCGGATATCGCTGTGTTTCATCGTGTCAGTATTAACCTGAGTTGGTTGGTGAGAGAGGCACGGAGCTCTTTGGGCATATCTGATTCCATGAGCTTCGGCAGTTCTTCTTTAAACGCTGTGGTTAACGGAGCTGCCAGCGGGATACTGACCACTTCAATGGGATAACGGGGTTTTGACGTTCGCCTCATGACATGCCAGCGACCGTTTTTAAGTTGCTGGATAAAGCCGCCAGGGAAACGGAAAGGCCCGATACGCAGAACGCTGTTTGCCCCTTTCTTGTCCCGTTTCCTGCGTGAAAGGCGCACACTTGCGGTACCGAGTTTTATGGCTGGTAAATTGCCTCGGTTCACACGGATAAGTGCGCGTGGTTTATTAACCGTCGCGCGCTTCACCCTGGCGCGCTGCTTCACCAGTTTTCTCGGTACACGGGTGTCTTTTGATACGACTGCCACGCTGCGACTGACGGCCCGGTTTGCAACGCGGTTAACGGCCTGCGCCGACGCACGCGGGACAGCCGTTTGGCTGATGCTGTTAAGGTTTTCGATGGCCTGCTCAAGCCCTTTTATTGACATGAACACTCCTTAGCGGCGACGCGAGGAAGCAGGCGGTGAACCATTACCCAGCCAGATGTGACAGGAGCCGCAATCATCCGGACCAATACGATCAACCCAGAATGACCGTCCGTTAATTGTCAGGGCGTCCATACGCTTCAACTGGCTAACCGCAGCCGTATTCACAAACAGCGTCGGGCTGGTACCTTCGACACGTACTCCCGCACCGGCATAACCAATGTTTTCTGGATCATCGAAAACGCCGACCAGGGTAGTTCCTGATAAAGCACCTGATATTACCTTTGCCTCTGCACCCATCACCCCGAGAATAGCGCCGTCCGCACGCGACATGGCCTCATCAAAGAGGTTATCGAAATCAGACATTCACCCCCCTTCAGACTTCGCGAGCCAGCCCCTTCTCGATCAGCTCGTCGGCATCCTGTTCAGATACGCGGATAATCACACCGGGCTCAACGATGGATATCGTTTCGTTCCGCGTGGCATGCAGCGCGTCAACATGCAGTGTGGCCAACGTTTCAACTGATACCCGGTCATCGGTTGTGGTCACTACCGATTTTGTTTTCTCCGTATCAGCAAATTCACTGTCGGCGCTGTCGGCGCTGTCGGCGCTGTCGGCGCTGTCGGCGCTGTCGGAAGAATTTTGTTCTCCGTTTTCACCGTCAACCGAATCAGTGCCGCCATCCAGCTCCTCTTCGAGTTCAGCAATACGCATCGTAAGTTCCTGAATCGTGCCGCTGGTGCTTACGTCACGGTTAAGCTGAGTACCAAGTTCACTCAGCCGAGCGATCAACTTTTCTTTCTCTGTCATGGGAAATACTCCAGAAATGTGGCCCAAACGGGCCACAGGGAAAGTTATGCAAGCTTAACGGACACGAACTCGTCCGGGTCTGCCAGAAGCATCAGCGGTGCTGACTGAATCATGGTAAATTCGCGCGCCGGGTCGCCAGTTTGTACCCAGTTTTTCGGGTAGCGCGTCGAGGCGTTGATACCTTCTCGCTGGGCATCGGCATCAAGAATGCAACCATAGGTTCGCAGGCCGCGAGCCTGAGTGTTACCCAGGACCATCGTCAGGTCTGGCAGATAGTTCTTTTTAACGTCGTTTTCGATGTACTGGCCGGAGTAGACCACGATGGCCACATCGCCATACATCCCTTTGTAGGAAACTGCCCTGCCCAGGTCTTTCAGCGCGGTTTCCAGCTCAGAGTTAGAGCCACGACGCGTATCCAGCTTCTCCTTCACTGCCTTGAAGGAACGGAACAGCGCCCAGCCCTTCGGATCGAAAACAATGATGTTGACCACCCCGCTGGCATTAAGCGCATACGTTTCAATGTCATCAGTCGGGTCATACGTTTCTTTGTCGCGGGAGGACCACGCAGCCGCACCGGCCTGGACAATGTTGTTACCAGCGCTGCGTCCCATATCCACTTCAACAGGATCAAACGCTTCCCCGGTCATGGTGTATTTTCCGCTGAGCACCGCCGCTACTGCCTGTTTCTCTTCGACCTGGGCAATCGCAAGCTCTTCATCCTTCATGTTCTGGAGGATGATGCGGCGACGGCGATAGACGGGGTCAGCGAGATTTTGCGGGTCTTCATCCGGCAGGCGGCGAAGAGTCATCAGTGGGTTAACTTCGTGTTTTGGCTTCACATAACCCGGCGTAAATTCAGATGTGCTGCCACCACGGGATCGGATCACTTTGCCGGAGACAATCGGCGAGACGTACAGCGCCATATTGACCAGCCCAGGAATTTGCGACAGGTAGACCTTCTCTGTACTGAAGGGATAAGTTTCGCGGAAAAAGATGCGCAGGAAGAGCGGATCAAATTTGAATTTCTTCTCGTTGACCGCCAGCAGCTGGGCAGTAGTGTAAACGGACATAGATTTTTCCCGTAAAAAAAGCCGCTTAAGCGGCTTTGATGAATGATGATGATTGTAAAAACGTGGATTAAACGATGCTGATGGCGGTACCAGCGAACGCGTTACGCTTAATATTTTCGTCAGTGACGGCGGATGGCCAGAGGACATCTTCAATACGGAAAGAACCGGACTTGTGATATGTCAGCTCTGTGCTGTTCTGATCTGCTGTTACAGCCAGAATGCCGCATGCAGCACCGGCATGGGTGCCATCCCAGACGGTCAGCTTGCCAGAAGTAGAATCTAGCATGAGGGGTGTCATTGCTGGCGTGGATGCCGTCAATTCACCAGGACCATACGCGGTATGCGCAGGGTCACTGTTACCGAGCGGCTGGTAATGAGTGAAAACTTCGGTAGTTGCCATAATAGCCTCTTAAACGGGGGTGTTTAACAAATCGTCCGCAGCATCAGAAGATGCGCTGCCTGCTGAGAGTGCGCCTGGTGCTGTTTCCATGAGACGATCCAGTGCAGTGTCGGTGCGCGCCTGGGCGCTTTGTGGTGCGGCGGCCAGAATGCGCTGCGCGCTTTCAACCGTCATACCCGGCGTTTCGGCCAGTGCGCGAGCCTGTGACTCTCGCCCTCTCGCCTCTTCACAATTAAGGATTCCCATGATGCGACCGTTCTCTGCGGCCACAGCTGCCGAAATCTGAGCACTGACATCTTCATGGGTAGCTGCGGCAGCGGTTGTCGTGTCAATGGTGGTGACCTGTTCAGCCGGTGCAGTAGTCTGAGCTGCTGCCTGTTCAGCTGTCTTATTGGTGGCTGCGGATGCAGAAGATGATGGCATAGTTCCTCCAGTGGTTATTTTTTTGCGTCTGTCGAGTGCTTCGCGCATCACGCCGAGCGCATCGGTATTGTTAACAAGCTCATCGGCCAGTCCGTTATCCACGGATTCCTGCCCAGAGAATACTGCCGCTTCAGTGTCCAGTACGGCCTGCACGGACATACCGGTATAAGCGGAAACTTTTTCGGCAAACATTTGACGTGTGGCATCGATACGCGTCTGAAAATCAGCGCGAACGTCTTCAGGTAATTTTTCGTAAGGGTTGCCGTCGACCTTGTGATCACCGCTGTAAATCAACGTGACCTCAACGCCGTTAGTTTTGAGCGCTGCGCCATAGTTGCTATGAGCCATCATTACGCCGATAGAACCCGTTCTGGCTGTCTGTGTGACCATCCTGCGCGATGCAGCACTGGCAATGAGCTGGCCAGCACTACAGTTCATATCATTCGCCAGAGCCCAGATGGGTTTAATATCGCGCATCCGGGCAATGATATCGGCACAGTCGAAAGCCCCCGACACCATTCCGCCAGGCGTGTCCATATCCAGCAGAATGCCGTCAACGCCGGGGTCACTGATAGCCTGTTGCAGGCGAGCAATAATTCCGTTGTAGCCCGTCATGCCAGAATAGGGCTGAAGAGACCTGGTTTTACTGACCAGCGTGCCAGAAACCGGCAACACCGCGATTCCATTTGCCACCTGATAGCTACGTGATGGCCGGGGTCCCATATCATCATCATCGCCAAACAGCGCCAGGGGCTCTGCTATCTGTTCAGCACCCAGCGTGACACCAGAAACGGAATCGGTCAGACGGGTAATTCCCAACTGCCCTGCCAGCGCGCAAAAGAAAACCCGCGCGTAGGCGGGTTCAAGTAGCAACGGCTCATTAAAGGCCATGCTGGCGATATGTGGAAGATTACGCAGCTCGGGCGTCATCTTTATCCTCCTCATTTGTTTTTTTCAGCCCTGCATCAAATGCAGCTGCCGCCCATGCAGGAGGTTTGAGCCCCGCTTGACGGCGCTCCATAGTCTCACGAACCTGCTGAGAGAATATTTCCTGATAGTCGTCTCCGCGTTTGGCACACTCCTTCTCATAAGTGCTGAGACCAGCTTCAATCAGCATGACGGCCTCCTGTACCTCCTTCAGCCCATCTATAGCCATGCGCCCCGAACCAATCCAGTTGGCGTTACCCCAGGCTGTTCTCGCTTCCTGGAAGCTAAATCTCGCATTAGAAGGGAGCGTGACAACCCTGCGGGCAATTGCCTCTTCCAGCCAGCACACGAACATCTGACAGGCCATACGAGCTGCTACGAACTTACGACGCCCCATAAAGAAGGCCCAGGACTCGTTCGCGCTGGCGCGTGCGGTCGAGTAGCTCATCTGGGAGTAGTTTCGTGAAAGTTGCTCATACGACACACCCAGCCCTGCTGCAATATAACGCAGCAGGGATTGTTCGAACGTTGAATAGCCGTTATCAGTATCCTGTGCTGACTGAAGGTTCAGGGAATCGCCCGGCAAGAGATGAGGAACTCTCGATCCACCGAGGCGAACCGGCGCAGCAGAGTAATAAGATGCCACTTCGCCAAGCCAGCCAGTCAGCTTATTTTGCTGCTTACTATCGGCGCCGAGGATAAAGTCCATTGCCGTATCGGTATCCAACTCACTTTCGATGGTGGCTGCATACATCGCCTTTACTATCGCGCTCTGGAGCTGCGTATTTTGTAGGGTGTCGAGCATTTTCATCTGCTCCATCACGCTGTAAAACGCATTAGCCCCGCGAGTTTGCCCATCTTCCAGGGGTTCGAACACATGGATAAATGAAGGCCTTCCTCCCGGCAATTCGCGCGGGATATAGGTCCAGTTTTGCGCCATCCAGCCGGGATAACCGTCATCACTGACGTAATATCCCAGCGCTGCGCCGCTATCATTAATTTTTACACCTGCCCGACAGTTCCTGGAATCACCAGTATTATTGGGATTACTGATACGTTTCGGACTGACCATTTTAAACTGCGTGCGGAAAAGACGCGTTGAATCACTATCCCAAGTAGGCTGCACGCACAGCTCACCGTTAAATGCATGAGTTGCAACTCCTTCGCGGATCATCATCGTAAACGTTCGCTTGCGCTCGGCATCGACTCCGCAAAAATCATCCTCCGCATATTCATACCAGGCGGCCTCAACCTCCCTGGCAAACGCGCGGCTATCCTCTTCTTTAATACCGAGATAACGCCAGCTAGGGCAGTAACTCAGTCTGAAAAATGAACCGACAATGTGATCCTGGTGAAGCTGCACGGCGTTAGCCGCATAGCCATTATTTCTAACCAGATCGTCAGCACGGGCATTTCCACGGGAGAAATTAGGCAGAAGTGCAGCATCAGCACTTTCACTCTGAGGATTCCAGGCGTTCAATTGCCCACCGAAACCGCCGCCTCCGGCATGGTACCCAGCATATTCTCGCAAAGACGTTTTTCCGTCCGGACCAACTAAAGAAGGTATTGTCATACGTAAAACCTTGCTGGCCCCCGGCGTCGTGATGTGTTTCCTACCTGAGATTCAAGGTCGGCAATGTACTTTTTCAGATCGCTGACGGAAGTAGCTGTAAATTCCACCCTTCGGCCATCTTTCTGTACCGTTGCCACCCGTTTACCCATCATCAGGTCATGTAATGCTGCGCGCGCGGCATCCAGTTCAGTCTGTGTTGCCATTATTCCTCTCCAGATAAAGCCCGCGCGTAATCCGCCAGGGTCTTGTTATTGTTACGGGAGCCTTCTTCTTCCAGCAGGCTGGCCAGAAGCGAATCAAGGTTAAGCTGCCAGCGTGATATGCTGATACGAAGCGCCGCCAGTGCGTAAACGAAGCAATCCAGAGCCTCATTTCGCCTTTTTTTGCTGTCCCATATGATTTTTCTTTTACCATCGACCCACTTCTCGACCAGTTCTTCAGCGGTTAACTGCTGCGCCTCTGAAAGATCGTAAATATCAGGGTTGTTAGGGAAGTGAACGGCACCGGCCAGAGGCTCGTCACCTTCAACAATCAGCGTGAAGCGGTTATAAATCTGCTCTTTCGCGGTATCAGTACCCACTTCAGTCAGATAAACACCGTTTTTGTTGCGCTTACGTGGCATGTTCGCCACTGGTTTTCCATAAACCGAAGCACCCTTTATCGGGATCACACGAAACAAACCGTGTTTTTTTGAGCGGTTGTAGACGATGGTGGGATCAATACCACCGATATCCCAGCAAATACGGGAAATAGACATTTCTACACCGTTTAGGCGTGTATATGTCTTGTTAATCGCCTCATCCACACGCGCAAGCGTTGACTCATCATCGTGACGTCCCATGATGATTTGCCTGTCGATAAGCCAACTTTCCTCACCCGGCCCCCACCCCCATACACGCATTTCGTAGCGGTCGAGCTGGGAATCTATACCCGCCGTCAGATATGCCACCCGCTCAGGTACGGCTGCATCAAAGTGCTCTATGCGTTCAGCTAAAACATCCGCATCAGGGCGATCGCCGATTTTCGCTTCCCACGTCTCACCCAAGGTGGTGTTAACGAATGTCTTACGTTTACCCGTATCACCTTGCGTTTTGAACCAGTCTTTCACAATCTGTACCCAGGTGGTGAACGGGCTATAAGCTGTCCAGATGTGGAAGGTTACGCTTTCAGGTGGGTCGATTTCTGCATTGGAAGATGAGAACCAACGAAGTCCGTCGCGAGTCCATATTCCTGTCAGTTCGCAAATGTAACGAGCGTTGGAAAAGTCCAGTTCATGCTGCTTAATGACACAGGCATTATGTTCACAAAGGTAGTAGACCGTTTCAGCCTGCTCCGGCTCCCATTTGAAGCCGAAAGGCGTATCCCGATCGCCAAATTTGAGGTACTGCTCCTCACCACAATGCGGGCATGCAACATGAAAACGCATAAAATGCCCGGACTCTTTTGCTGCACGCTCTATCTGGCACGTTCCACGCAATTTTGGTGTTGAGCCGCGTATGGATTTGGGCCAAACAGAACCCTCAATACGCTTATCCCCCAGGAAAGTCGGAGACCCTTCTTTCTCAATGTCTGCGTCAAACGCAGCCAGCTCATCGTAACCAACAACATCGACAGATTTTTCGCGATAGTTCTTTGCAGATTTACCACCCAGGCACCAGAAACCGCGTCCGTTCGTAAAACGCTTCATGGACAGGGTGTTGTCCCTGTGTTTTTTCCCGTACCAGGGGGCGAGAGACAGCAATGAGGGAACATCACGAATCGTCGGCTCAACGTGAGACTTCATGAAATTATCTGCGTCGCCGTCAGTCGGTAGCCACAGCAACTCGTTACGCTGTTTATGTTCGATGAAATAAGCAATGACGCCGAGGAGCATTTTCGAATAGCCTACTCGCGCCGACTTAATTACGTTAACAATGCGAATATAGTCGCTGCCCATCGCATTCATGATCGCGCGCTGAAATGGCAGTGTTTCCCAGCGCCCTTCCTGATAAGCAGATTCCTTCGGAAGGTAATAATGCGCATCGGCCCATTCGACAGCTGTCATGGGTTCCGGGCGGTATAGTGATTTCAGACCAGCTTTTACCGCTGTTCGCAGATTAGCTACCTGACTGGTCGATATAATCATTCAACAACCCCGGAATCCGTTCATCCAGCGCCGCAGCCTTATTCATCGCCTTTATTACGTCCCCTTTCAGGAACTCGATATGCCGATTTTCCAGTTCAGGGAAACGGCGCTGCATCGAGAGTGGGATGCCATCCAGAATACTGGATATTTCAGCGGCTATTCTGGATAACACGAAGGTACAAAACGCAGTCTCTACGACCTCGCGACGCTTTTTCTCATTTGCCAGTTCCGCCGCATCCGCATTCGCACGAGTTAAACGCCAACGTTCATAATCAATATTGACGCTATCATCGTCCTCGCCTGGCGATGGTTGTAGTTTTCGGCTCTGGTGTTCGATGCGGTTATCAACGACTGAGCGAACGTCAAAGAAGACTTCTCTCCCTCTCTTCTCTACAGGCTGGACGCCCCATTTATCAAAGGCCTGGACAGATATTCCCAGCGAGGAAGCCATATCAGATTTATTCAATAGCACGGCCATATTTCCTCACCCGTTTTCAGCAATGATTAAACAACAACCTCATGTCCAAAATTTTCATATATAGCGAGAATCTGCGCGGACGCCGCCCCGTAACAGGGCGGATTGCCGGAAAGGACCCGTAAACGATAATGGTTATCGATTGCGTCTTATCGCCTGCCAGATAATGCCACCTGGACGGCAATGCAGCTGGATCGTCTCTGTAATCCATTTATCGACTGCTTTTTTAAGCTCAGATGTTTTCGCATCTATCTCTGGCTGGGAAGGCATAAACAGATCGCCCAATGAAGGATGCACGCCGGGGGTTATCTTAAAGTCATCTGCTTTAAACTCTACCTTGCCCTTCTGCACATCGATACCAACGAACAATCCACATCCATACTGTTTGACAGTGTCGCTCATGTTCAACTTCACGTTATAGTTCGTAGAAACTATGCCATTGCCAATCTTTGCATTGTTAATAAAGCACTCGCCGCGCAATACTTTAAACGTCTCGCTGTTCCGGATTTCGTCTTCCAACCACTGGACGATATCGCCAGCATCATCAGATGATTCACCTTGAATCCAGTCACTAACCTGCCAGTCTCGGGTAGAACCGTTCACTGCAACGATGCGCACCCGTACCTGCACGCGCTCACCACTTTTAAGGCCGGAAATAAGATGGCTAGTATCCGGATAATAGATGCTCTCTTTCACAAGCCGTCCGTCTTCGCGGAGGCATTGCAGTTCCAACTTGGAAAACCAGCTACTGCCATTTGGCCATTTCCATTCGACGTTTACACCAAAAGGCTTAGGCGTCGTTGTTACATGACTGATGCTTACAGGTTCTGACATGGTGGATCCTTTTAGATGTTTAGAGGCAACTCTCATAGACATGAGCGCTATACGCGGCGCAGATTGGGCAATGAACCCGTTACGCAGCAACGCTCATGTCTATGAGAATGGAAAAGCGTGCGACCGTGGTCGCACGAAAACGGAACACTACTTTTATTGATATTGGTTTTTCTTAGCCTGCTACTTCGGCCACTGGCGGATAATGGAGCGTGGAGTAAACCGGCAGCTCCATCTTGTACGCGTAATGATATTCCGCTGTAGCTCCGGATGATGTCTGCCAGCCAGGGAGCATTAGGATCGCGTCAGCACAACGGAGCATCGCAAAACAGATGTCCATGTATTCACGTTGCTCCAGACCATTGGGCAGGCTGGCTGGATTAAGAACGGTGTGGCCATGGCGGTTCAGACGCTCCGCCTCTTTATTGAAAGCTTCACGGTTAAAGTTTTCACGGCCTGTCATTGGCCCGGCGATATAAACTTTCATCAGTTATCACCCTGCCCCATATCTTCCAGAGCCAAAACGCTATGTTCTTCAGAGCCAGAAAACGCAATCAAACCATCGTAATCTGGAACATTATCGAAGCCGGGGATTTGTCCATGACAAATTGTGTATTCAGGCTGGCCTTCTTCTTCAGCAAATTTGGCCAGAGCCTTAATCTGTTCGAGTGTCAGTTTGATTTTCGCCATTTTCTCTCCGCTGATTTCAGCTATAAAAAAGCCTCGCTATTGCGAGGCTGGAAATTTCTTTACTACTTCGCCGGTTGAATGTCGATGAAGTATTCTTTGCCTTGCTCGAAGAGTTCGAACGCTGCAGGGTTTGAGATGACCATCTGCAGCTGACCGCCAGGTGTGTACTTTGACCACGACTTGTTTTCGGTGGTATCTGCAGTTACAGGACTCATGTGGATTGTGCGGTGTGAATCATCTTCTGCTTTCTGAATGAAGTGGCAGCGGAATTTAGCGCGAACGGACATTTGGTTTCCTCGGTTAGTAAAAAGCCCCGCTATTGCGAGGCTCCTGATTGGTTGTTTGACTCTCTCACCGAGTCATAAATGCGCTGGCAGGTCATTCCTGCTCGATAGCTTTCGTCAGATCGTTCAGCATAATATTTAGCTTCTGCTGCAAGACTTCCGAGCATGTCGGCGAGCATTGTGGCGTTGGCTCCGGCTGTTTTGCCTCTGACGGCAGCGGCAAGATCTGCGGTGTGTTTTGCGGCGTCCAGGCGGGTAGCGAGTTTTCTTGCCTGTTGCTGCAGCTGACTAACAGTGCCAGCCAAACGGGCAGAAACATCACGCGCGGCAGCTGCTTTCTCTTGAGCATCTTTAACGGCCTCATCACGGGCAATAATTCGCCCTTGCTCTATCATTCTGGCGGCTGTCTGCGCGTTGACCTTTTGCGAGGACTCAGCACTATCACGGTCAGCCCACCTTTTTTCCCATGCCCTGTTGCTCCAGACATTGCCAGCGATAAACGCGCTGGCCACAAAAATCAGCACGAATAAAGGCTTCCACCAGGCTTTTATTGCTGCGATTAATGGGGTCGGATTCACTGGTCTATCTCCCAGCACGTCAACGCACTTTCCTGGTCACGCCGCTCAACTTGCCCGTAGCATCCATTCTTCTGGCCCTTGGTCAGTCGACAGTCGCGGCCACCATCCTTTATCCACCATCGGATCGCCTCACACGCCCCGTGGCGGTCGCCAGCATTAAGACGCTTATAGAACGTCGATGGGAAGCATTTGCCTGGGCCTATGTTGTACGGGCAGAAAGATGCGATACCGGCTTTCTGCGGTTCGGTCAGAGGAACTTTGATATTGCGGTCAACCCACGCCAGAGCCTTATTGCGTTCGATGGCGTTTACCTGATTGCATTTGGCCTGCGTCAACTTCATGCCCTGCATTACTGGCTTGCCATCTACCATTGTGGCACCACGGCATATCGTCCAGATGCCGCTGCCATCTTTGTAAGCAGTAAGGCTATTCCCCTCTTTCTCATCCAAAAACTGGTCGAGAATTTGTGGGGCTGACGCGCCAGCAAGAATCAAACTTAGAACGGCTGCGCTTAATTTTGCCCTGTTAGCCATCACTCGCCTGCCTTAGCGAGTACATCAGCTACTACGCTCACCGCTGCCGGACGTTCTTCGATAGGCTTATCGCTAACTTCTTCCAGATAAGCCCTTATCATTGCCGTTCGCTTCTCATCTTCTTTCCGACGGCGGCGTGCATCAATTCTTCCGTTGATGAAGGATGCAAGGGAGATTAGAAGCCCCACAGCCCCGAAAAACATGTAAATCATGTCCTGGGTGGTAAAACCCAACGCTGCAGCTATGGTTCCAAGCCACGCAAATAATTGCGTGAAGATGTTCCCTGAGTGATCGTTCATTCTCATGGTCTCTTACCTCGCTATATTTGCGGAGGCTGTGTGCAGATGAAACGCCGCCCGATGCATTACGGAATAACGCAAAGATGTCGCCTGGACGGCACCAATAAAAAACCCGCCAGAGGCGGGTTGTATAAGTGAGATCAACTCTCTTCTTTTTTTACTACTTCTTTAACTTCTTCTACTGTCTGCAGGTAGCGCTCTTCTTCAATTTCTACGCCTATGGCCTTACGCCCAAGCTTCAGAGCCTCCTTAATCGTACTACCGGACCCCATGAAGAAGTCGGCGACCACATCGCCGGGGCGAGAGCTGCTCCTGATGATATGTTCCATCATCGCAGCTGGCTTCTCGCACGGGTGTTTCCCTGGGTAATACTGCACCGGTGGGAACTCCCAAACATCCGTATAGGGAACATCTGCAGTCACAGAGAATGGGCGGCGCAGGCTTTCATACTGAGCCTTAAGGCCATCGTATTGCGCTTTAACCGCATCGTATTGCGTTTTTAGATCGGCATACTGCTTTTCATGCTCGCTATACCCGATATCGAACGGCGGAGGACATGCTACGCCGAGAACTTGCGCCCGCTGCATAAACAGCTCATGCAGCTTGTTGAAGTCATCCAGCGACGGTAACTGCCACTGCGACGAGGAAAACCAGTGTGAACACATCTTTTTCCCTGTCGCAGCGTTGATGTCCGCAGCTGAAATCCCCAGCTGCTGTCGGGCTGATGCAAATGCTCCAATCAACGGAGAAAATACGTCTTTCCTCAACGCTGCACATTTGCTGGCATAACCCGACTGACCTTTCGCATAGCCAGACGCGCCGTAATGTTCAGCGAATATGATGCGCTCGGTTGCCGGGAAGAATGCTCGCAGGCTCTCTTTATTTTGACGCCGCCATACACCGCTCGGTTTAGCCCAGGTGATGTGGTTCAAAACATTGAAACGGTCGCGGGTAAGTAATTCAATTTTTGCCGCAAGCCGCGAACCAGAAAACATATACAGGCTTCCATTTGGGGCCAGTATCCTCCAGAACTCCGCCAGAAACTCATCAAGCCAGCCCAAAAAGTCTGCGTCACTTTCCCACTGGTTGTCCCAGTCGTTCGACTTAACGCCAAAATAGGGCGGGTCAGTCGCGATCAGGTTTACGGAATTGTCGGGAATGGTTTTGATGAATTGCAGAGAATCTGCGCAAACGAGCTGCGCTCCATTGATTTGTGTAGTTTTTAACATAGCTATTATGTTTCTGCCTGGGTAAGCTAACCCTGCGATGCGCATCGCGGGTGGGCTTTGGGTTCAGCCTATACCTCTGGCATGGGTTGACCGCGGGATGAGCTGCAACTCGTCCCGCGCCCACTTTTTCAGGCACAAAAAAACCGCCCGTAGGCGGTTATTCGGAAGTCAGGCGTAAAAATCCCAACTTAGAAAAAAGATACCTAAAAATAGCTGTTTTGCCAACCTTTTTCGTTTTCTATTCCGTGCGACCGTGGTCGCACGATATCAGATAATTCCTTTTTTATACTCGCTGGTTAGTGAGTATCTTCCGAAAGCGCCGCGCTTCGCCACACCAAAACAAACCATCTGCTCAATAATAAACTCTGTTGATGTCTGGCTTAAGCGGCAAGCTTCACTCAGCTCTGCCAGGCTAATGCGTGGATGCCCACGCATTACGAACTCAACGCTTAACGCTTCTTCGGTCATATTCCGGCGTAATTCTTTCGCGTTCATAGAGTCCCCTTAATCTTCGAACTGGAAATCGACATCTGCCATGAATTTATTCAACTCTGCCAACTTTGGCTCCATCGTTCCAATAAGACGGCCAGCCAGGCGGTCGGTCAGGTTTTTACTGTTAAAGCTGTATTCGCGCTCAAAACGCTTCACTTTTTGCCATAACTCATACAGTTCGTTGGAAATATCTGCCGCGTCTTTGCGCATTTGTTCGTTGCCTTGATAATTCATAATTTACTCCAGTTTCATGCGGTTATGGGCTTTTCCCCTCTCAACGACACAAACTGTAACTCTGCCCAATAAACACATCCAGCATTATTTTTCACTTTTTAGTGAAATTTGCATATTGCGTTAATTTCACGTTTTTGGTATATTTTCCACATCAGGAGGCTATACTATGTTTAACGTGATAACCCACCCGGCAGCGCTGGATGAGCTTAAAGAATTACCTGATGAGCTACGCGGTCGCATGACCCGGCTGATCGAGAGACTGGAAAGTGAAGGGAACAAGCTGAAAATGCCTCATAGCCGCGTTATCGGCGGTGGCCTTTTCGAACTGAGGGTAGGGGATAAAAACATAGCGAGAACGCTGTACGCTTACGCGGTAGGCAACGAGATTTATCTACTGCACGCATTTGTTAAGAAGACGCAAAAGACGCCTGCTCACGCAATTGATATCGCCAGAACGCGTCTGAAGGAGATGAGCTAATGAAAGTAAAAGGCATCCCGTTTAACCAGGTGAAAGAAGAACTGCTCAACACCCCGGAGGCTATCCGGGGTTATGAGGACGCCGACAAGGAGTTGGCGATGGTTGAAATGCTATACGAAATGAGGGAGAAAGCTGGCCTGACGAAATCAGCGCTGGCAGAACGAATGGGGTTACAACCGTCAGCTATTAGCCGTCTGGAAAGTAACCCTCTCGGTGCAAGCATGAAGACGTTAACTCGATACGCTAAGGCTTGCGGCGCAAGCATTGATATTCACGCTGTGTATTGATTTAGACGAGTTTCTGCAGGTGAAGGAACAAGGGTAAGGCGAGGAGAACTCGCCTTACCCTTTTTTATTCGCCAGCCTGCCGATTGAGCTCATCCGCGACAACATCCTTGCATCTGTGGACCATATTACGAGACATGCGCAGAAGACGTGCCGCCTCATTCATATGAAGGCTGGCCTCTGGTGAGGCCATCACGGTGCTTACCATATCCAGGACAGCATCGAGATCGCTTAGCTGGGAATCAAGTTTTTCACAACATGACACGGCTGCATCTGTCATTGAATCGTATACCATTTTGTCTACCAAGGTTATTTAATACTGTATATAAACACAGTGAGATGCGCAAACGGTACGACCATTTTTTGGCAATTTTTTTGATTAAACTACTGAATTGTCCGGTACTTATGTGCACGGCCAGCTCCACGTTCTTTTTTTTCCAGGGTTCCATTTTTCACAGCAGAGTCCAGCATCCCCCGGATCGTTCTTGTGTTCAGACCGATGTCGAACGCCAGCATTGAGGCAAAAATAAACCCATCACCTCCGCTGGCCAGACTGCTTTCGCTTCTCTGACGAAGGCGTTCGAATAACAATGCTTTTTTATCCATTTTTAACCCTCCGTGACCAGTCACGCTTTAATGGCCAGCTTCAGTCTAAGAGTCGTCAGCTGACATGTACCCTCACCATCGAACAGGCATTCGGCCACTGGAAGTTGCTGGCCACAACGTTTACATGTTCCAGACAGCGTCTTTTGAAGCTCTTTGTAGTTCTTGCGGATCAGGAGGCCGATAACCTCATTTTCGGAATACGGCTCTCGCCCTGGCCGACGCTGCGTGCAAATTTCACCGAGCATGCGCAGCTCCTCCGGTTCCAGAACCCAGTCACGCCTGGTCGTTCCTTGCTCTTTCAACTTCTTGCGGCGGATTCTTTGCCGTTCTGCAGGTGTTAGTGCCATCACTTAGTCTCCTGTGATGCTGCTGGCTGGAAAGGCTTTCTGTCTTTTACCCAGGTAACCAGTGCCTGAATGTGCTTCTCACAGGTTGCAGCCAGCATTTCATCTGACTCTGGGGCTGCTATTCCAGCGTTGCTGAGCGCCAAGCGCAGACCATCCGGAATCGCCGGATAGTTGCCATCGGCACCCTGAAGCATGGCGGCCTCCACGATTTCAACCATGTCTTCTGGCGGAACCTTGCAGTGCAGGCCGATGTGTCTTTGCTGCTTGGCGTATTCGAGGATGTGCTGAAGCTTGGCGCGATTAATTGTGCTCATGATGTCGCTCCTGCTTCGCGGAATAGTACAGATTGCTGGAATCCGGTAAGGAACCAGAGCCCATCAGCACGCTGACTCATTTCATACCAGTCCTCAGGATTCAGATCGGAAACGAGGTTATCACCACAAATGCAAGTATCTGGCTCACGCTTTTCTGAATCGTAAACTTCACCCGGAGTGAACCATTCATGGTTTTCTGAATGCACGCATTCCATTTTTTTCACATCAGACATGCTCACTCTCCTTTCCCGGTAGCAGCGGCGAGATCGAGAAGATTTATATGCTGGACCACATCATCAATAGCTTCAGCGTACCCGAATAGGTTGCTCCATTCAGGACGCTCACCCATTGCGGCCTCATACATATCAGCGAGAGCGTTCTCCGCGCTGTCTCGCTCTTCGATTAACTGTGTTTCGTCACGCTCAAGCTCAGCAATCTGTTTCTCTGCAGCTTTCAGTTTTTTCCGGGATTCAATGACCTCGCGGATGATGCTTACAACGTCAGTACATTCCTGGGCATATTCGTGATCGTTAATCTCAATGGCGTCTTGTCCTGCGCCATAGAAGTCCTGCAAGCGAAAAAGTAATTGACCATCGGTTAGTGTGTCGGAGCTTTCATCTTCGCCAGTTCTGCCTGTGATGATGCCTTTGCTATACATATCCATCAGCAACGCGAACTGAGAACGCGCAGACACGATCAGCATGTAGCGAATGCTATTGGCGAACATATTGGTGTCTTCATCGTGCAGCAGCTCCTCGACGTTATTTCCCCCTGTGTTTTGAAACAATGGCAGGAACTGATGCATCCACTCCGGAACGGCATACATTTCTTTGGGAGATTTGCTCATCGTATGGCTCCTTCAAGCTGTTGCTCGGCCTTTTGCTCATCGATTCCCCATGCCTTGGCCAGCGCACACACAACCTGGTGGAAAGAGTGCTTTACCAGCACCGTTTTTCTGTCTCCCGTGGCGGAGAGTGTCTCGATTTTGGTCAGCACATTGCCGCTGGCCGCATCCGGATAAAACTGTGCGACTTCAGAAGAGTCGATAATCTCCGGGCCGTTTGTCGTGTACATTTTCAGCTTCACTTCTCACCACCTTTCTTCATCTTCTTCCTCCCAGCGCTGGCGCTCCGCATCAATACATGGTTTACACACCTCATAGACGCGGCCGTGGCTCCCTTCTTCGATATCTCGGTGCGGGTAAAGATGGTCCACATGGTTGCCACACCAGTTACATTTCCCAGAATGGTCGGCATTCTTGCTTTCGTTCAGATACTCATCGTGGCATTCCTGACACATGTCTTGATACTCACAGCCGAACGAATCTGTTTCGCCCTGGACGCGACGAACGGCATCGCGCTCTGGATGTTCATCGCATTTAGCACCTGCAGGAACGCTGGAAGCATGGCCAGGCAGTGTCGATACAGGACCGTTGCTCACTTCTGCCATATCACTCATCCCCCAGGCTGGAGACATATAGGTCTCGATGGCGTTCGTTGCGATCAGACCAGACATTCCTGGCTGCAGCTTCGAGCAGGTCAACATCTGAATCGTCGTAGACGTGGCCTTCGATTTCTTCACCCTGTGCGCCGCATTCGTGGCAGAAGACAAATGAGCTGACGTACAAACCATCGTGGCCGTAAATTACGGGCTGATAGAGAGGTTTGTAATCTTTCCCTGAAAGGTACGTTGTGAACAGAGACGGTGGCCCATAGCAGAACGGGCAGGGCGGCAGGTCTTTCTCGGCAACGGTTTCTATCTGAAGAACGGGGTAGCCGACTTTCTCCAGTACGGCCAGAACCATTTTGCAGTCGGCCAGGGCGCGGTGCGCTCCCTCCACCGAAACCCCGTGTCGCGCAGCTGCAGTAGCCAGACTTTGACGCTTGAAAGCCTGACGCTTCTCGTCAAACTCTCCATACCACTGGTCATAAACGGCTTTGGCGTCAATATGGCTCGTGTGAATGCGTGATGTTACGAGCGCGGCGTAATAGGTATCATGATTGGCGTAAATACCTGTGCTTACGCAGGTCTGATCCAGCATTCGAGCATCAAATCCAGAGTTCCAGGCCAACCATTTGTGGCTACTTATGATCGCCAGTACCTTCGGGAACACATCACGCCACGCTGGTGCATTGGCGACCATCTCGTTGGTGATATGGTTGATTTCTGTCACTTCCGGTGGGATCGGGTGAGTTGGCTTCACCAGTGTGTCCAGCAGGACTTCACCGCGCATATTGATGATCGCTATCTCGATAATCTCGGCGTATTCAGTAAGCCCTGTTGTTTCCGTGTCGATAACAACATAATTGCTCTTTAGCCATTTATGCATAATCATCGACAAAATTGTTTTTTGCATGTTAACCATATTTATTCCCATATCCGCTGTTGAAAAGTTCTTGAGGGCGTCGGTTCTTTCTTTAATTCAGGTAGGGTTACGTAAACATAATAAGTCCCGTCCAAATCCATGGAATCAGCGATAACTACTTCATGACCTTTTTTCTTATAAAGGTTAGAAATATTCTCCGCATCAGTGCGCGACATGGGGCCTTGCTTAAATGGAGTATTCTTCATTATCTCGTGCGACCGTGGTCGCACCCTCTTTGATTTCCAGATAACGTTTAAGCCATATATTTTCTATATGCTTGTTGCCTGGTTGATTTGATAAATACCATTCAGTAATTACGGATTGCCTGTTACTGTCAGGAAGAGTCCGATAGCCGCATGTCGGGCACCAGATGATGTACTCATTACGGAGGCCAGAGTACCGGAGTACAGGCTTATCTGGTTTCCTAAACATAACCTGCTGACACAGGCAGGTCGGCACTTCTTGCACGATGGCTTTCGATGATTTCACAGCGCTTCTCCGCCGCATTTAATAACGCGGTATCGTTAAGATGCATGCATCGTGATTTCAGTAATAACCAGCGTTTTTTATAATCCTTACGCCAGCTTTCGACGGATACACCCACTAAAGAACTTATGTGTTCGTCTCGCTCCGTCCCATCAAAATCTGAATCATGCAATTCGCGAAATATTTCACATTTAACTTGCTGTATTCCGTAGTAAGTTAATCTCTGCATGATTTTTTTTGTTGAGGCTTTCATTTTCTTAAAGCCCGCTCTGGAATGAGCGATTAAAAAATCAAGCCATAGCCACTGGCAAATGATCACATCATTCTTATAATTTGGTTTGCATCCATAGCAATAATGCAACCATGCAGTTTCTTCACTGTTTAACTGCTCGATGGCACGTCGCCAGCTGGCGGTCATGAAATCTAATTCTGTCAGCAGCATTGAAGACCGTTTGAAGGATTTACCAACGTGATAACGAACGGGCTCTGCAGGGACAGATACTTCATAAGACTCCGTATCGCCGATGCAGATCGTTCTGGTTGGTTTGTCAGTGAAACGGTCAGAGCTTGCGAGACGCAGCTGCTCCAGCTGGACCTCAAGGATGCCACGCTGGAGATAATGAATATCTGACAGAGCCGAGGATACACAGGCCCGAATGCTATTTAGTTCCACTGTTACGCCCTTCCTTACCCATGCGCTGAGAGGTGAAATCACTCTTTAATTTGTACGCGGTACGGACCTCTATATCGCTTTGTCGTAGAGGGGGAATCTCCCCAGCTTGCAGCCATTGATAGACTGCGCCGGGTGTTACACCCACGCCTTCAGCTGCTTTTGCTACGTCATCGCCAAAGTGGCGCACAAGTTCTTCGGGTTTCATGTGGATTATTATAATCAATAAGTGAAAATTAAAGCTAGGTATAATTTATAAAAATTATAGCCAGCTATAAAGAGATCATTTATGATTAAGGGTATGAAAACACGAGGCGAACGACTGAAAGCACGCCGTTTAGAGCTGAAACTGACGCTGAAGCAAGTGGCAGAAGCTGTAGGAATCTCTCTTCCGGGCGTCCAAAACTTAGAACGTGGCGACGTAATGCCGTCGCTGGAAATCGGGCTGTCGCTGGCAAAGTGCCTGCGTAAGCCCGTGCAATGGATACTGTATGGCACTGAATCTGATCCAGACCGCGTTCCTGTTATTGGCACGACAGAGAGTGGTCCGGATAGAGACTGGCAGCCTGGAGAACCTGCCAACACCGAGCGATTCCTGCCGTTTGTGAGTCAACGGAGTACCGTTTACGCACTTACGGTCGGGAACCAGATTCAGCGAAACTACCAGCCGGGTGACGTTATCCTGGTGGATTCATCGCTCACGCTTGTACCGGGTGAGGATGTATTGGTTTGTGATAATAACGGCGAGATCACAATTCAACGATTAGCCCGTTATGACGAGCAGCACTACTACCTTGATAGTGCTAACTCTCAACGGGTTATCCATGATAAAAGTGATCTTCAATTTGTGCACCAAGTAGTCGGTACGATCAAATCGTTCATGGTTGAGGGTAGATGATACAATAACAGGGTTTATTGCTGACTATAATTCTGGTTTAATCCGATCTATACTTTGTCGGGGTTGAACCAGAACGTAGCAGCCGAAAAAAGACGAAAAAAAAACCCGAGTCGGCAAACTCGGGCCTTTTTTCAGGAGCAGCACCCACAAAAACGGCACGCATCCTTCAGAAGATTGTGCGTTTATTGTGGCTGCTCCTGCGGATTTTTTCAACCCGAAAAAATGCAAATTCGCATGGAAAGGCTAAAAAATGACCTTACAAGAATTCTACGCGGAGCGCTTTAGCAGCGATCCGTATTCGTTGCTTGAAGCAGCACGGGATGAGCTAAGCGAGCTGGCGCAGATGGCCGGTATCAACTGGCATGCCTGCGCTGACAGAATCCAGCTGAATCCTCGTGGCGGCAAAGAACGCTACACCACGTACAATAATGCTTTCCCAGTAGCGCTGGAAAAGAGCCTCAAAGGCCGCGTCGAAATCTACTCCCGACTGGAGCAGAGCAAAGACGGCATCAGTTACCCCTTCGTAAACTTCGTCCATAAAGGCAGCGATGCCGGTTCATGGAGCGGCTTCTCTTTCCTGTTTTCTGAATACCGCCGTGAGCAGCAGCGGAACTGTGCGACCGTGGTCGCTCAGCCAGAAGAAGAACGCGCGCGCCTGGAGCGCCAGGCTGAAGCACGCCGCCGCCGCGTCGAGATGCAACGCATCAATGACTTGAAAAACAACCAGATAGAACATGAACGTTTGCTCGGCTGGTTGGCGTTCCATCATGCCTGGGAACAGGCGCCAGCTGAAGATGGTTCCTGGCCTTATGCGGTTAAAAAAGGTATTCGTGACGTATTTAGTGCTTGCGATATACGTCGCGTGACCAGTCACGACAGTGCAAAATGGAGCCGTGGGCCAACGACTTATATGGCTATTCCTCTGTCCCACCTGGACGGAAGAAAAGACGGACGGATTGTTGGCTGGCAACGTATCGATCACCAGGGCGGAAAATTCCAGACCAGCGCCATCACGAACGGCGATTTCGTCGGGACGTGTTTCGTTATTGGCGACCTGAAAGGGGCGCAGAATGTAGCCGTAACAGAAGGCTTCGCAACAGGCGCTTCTGTCTGGCTGGCTACCAGGAAGGACCCGAAAAAACGCTTTGACGCTGTGGTTGTGGCAATATCAGCCAACAACATGATCCACGTTGTCGAGCAGCTGGTTAACGTCTATCCCGCAGCAAAAATCACCTGCGCGCTGGATAACGACCGCAAATCGTCGGCTGAAGGAAAAGGCAATACCGGTCTGCGCACCGGCTTTGAGATTCTGTCAAAGTTCCACGGCATAAAGTGTGTTTACCCTACATTTGAAGATGATCCCCAGCTGGAGTGCAGCGACTTCAACGACCTGCATAAATTACGCGGCCTCCGCGAAACCTCGCGCCAGCTGTTTGCCAAATCAAACCGCCTTAACGCCAGCACAGACCTGCTCACACTGACGCTGAACAAGCTGAAAACCCTTAAGCGGGATAACCGCCGCACATTCGCCAAAGAGCTGCTGAACGCGGTCGATATTGGCATGCTGACATGCCCGGTACCGAACAGCCCATCCGATCTGTTCAACATGTTCTGCATCGTTCTGCGGGACATGGGGCTTGAGAACGTCTACCGCGCCACCGTCAAAGACCATATTGCCCGTCGCCTGAACAGAAAATGCCGCACGGCACAGGCCCCTCGTTCATTCAGCGATCGCATTACCGACCCAAACAAACGACCACAGCACATCACCTATAAGCGGTTCGAAACATCGGTCATGACCGAAGATGTTCTGAAGTACGTGCAGGAGCTACAGGGGATCGTAATTGTCCGTGCTGGCATGGGTTCTGGTAAATCGACAGGCCTGCTTCGCCCGTTGATGCATAACGCAGAACGCGGCGTTTCTGTAGCACACAGGGTGAGCCTCATCGGTGGGTTATGGGAAATGATGACAGAAGGGAAAGGCGCTAAGGCCGACATTCTGCATTACCAGGACCCTGGCTACCAGGAAATGGCGCCATACGCCAGCAAGCTGACCATCTGCATAAACTCCATCGTGAAGGGCTGCTGGCAACCACTGATGCGCCAGCACGATTATTTCGGTTTTGACGAGGCTACACAGGGGCTCCGTGCCGTGCTTTCAGGCCGCGCAATGGAAAACCCGGTCGCGGTGTTCAATACGCTGATTGACGCGCTGGCCAGAACAGAATTACACCCGATCATGGTGGATGCTGATGCCAACGATCTGCTGGTTGACCTGGCAGAACTGGCAATGAAGCGCCGCGAAGAGCTGGGGCTACCAGCATGGCTGCAAATCCACGTTATCGAATTGCCGGTCGACGTTCGCAACCGCGAAACTGGTGAACCTATCCGCGTCTTCTACACCGAAAAGGATCGCATCATGTCCGAGGTGATGAAGGCCGTAGAGCTCGGTGAAAAAATCATGCTGGCCACCGACAGTTCCACGTTCGCCGAGGACGTTACCGCCACCCTGCGCCTGAATTACCCGCACAAGAAGTTCCTGTGCGTAAACCAGAAAAGCAAACCAGAGCCAGAGGTGGAAGAGTTCACCAACAAACCGAAGAAGATGGTGAAGAAGTACGATGGCCTGATTTACAGCCCATCAATCTCATCCGGCGTGTCCATTGAGCAGAAACACTTCGATCGCCACTTCGGCATGTTCTGCGGTGAAGTGGTCCCCAGCGACGCTATCCAGATGCTGCGCCGCGACCGTACCGCGAAAGAATTTATCATCGGTTTTGATAAGGTTCGCGCAAAACGCGAAACCGATCCTCAAAAAATCGAACGCGCTTACGTCCAGGCACTTCTGGCCACTGCTGGTATGAACGGCGAGCTGACGGACGTTGTCTTTGACGGCGACAGAATTTCCATGGGTGTGGCCAACACCGATTTCACCAGGATGAAAATCAAGGCATCAGCCATCGAAGCGACGGCGCGCAACGATTACGCCAGCAACATGATCTGCATTATGCACAGCGACGGCTATAAAGTTTCGCCGCTGGCCGGAGACCCACAGGCGAATGAAGTCGGGAAGGAGCTGCGTAAGGAAGCGCGGGAAATCGTCTGGGAACAAACGCTGGATCTTCACCTGAACATCGATACGCCGGACGAATCAGAACGCGAAGCGATTCTGAAAAAAAGAGCGCTAACCCTGGAGGAACAGGCGAAGCTTGTCCGCTGGGACATCGAGCACGAGCTGAAGCTCCCGGTCGACGAAGGTACCCTGAAATTCTACTTCGACGGCGCTCGAGATAAAGTCCGCCGCTATGAAACCATGCTGCTCGACGAGGTTACAGCGCGTCGCTACGACCGCGAGGAGTCGGCGATCAACTTTACCTACTCATTCAGACAAGCCGGGCAGTGGGAATACTTTGTCGTCACGGCAATGACCCGCGAACAGGCCGATGAAGCATTCCAGGCTAAACACCCTGGCATCGTCAATTACAAAGTCAAAAGCCTGCCTGTAGTCGAGGTGGCCATGCGCGGCTTCTATGGCCTCAAATCGACAGCGCTGCGCCAGTACTTTATCGACTGCGGCATCGACCCGGAGACAATGACAGGCGAGGCCACCCAGGAGCGCCTCAAACGCGCCAGGGATAACCTCATGACCGCCGAACGCCGGGACATGTTGAACAACGTTTTGCGCATCGGTGGCTTTATGACGCCGAAAGGTAAGCCGAAGGTGCCGGAAGCCCTGTTTAAAAACATCTGTGATTCACTCGGCCTGAAGACCGACAAGCGACGCGCCAGGGATGGGGACAAGCGGCCTACTATCCGCTTCGTTGACCAGCAGTCGGCAGAGTTCATGATGGACATCCTCGCCAAACGCCAGGAAGACGGCTTGAGCCTACAGACGCGTAAAGCCGAGAAAACCGCCAACGAAGTGGATCACGATTTGGATCTCAATATATATATGGATCATAAATCGCGATCCACAAACGAGCAGGATTCCGACGCCCCTCATTCAGTAATAACCGAGGCGCTGGCCACACTGCCGGTTCCGGTTCCTGAGGCCTGGGCGCTGACCGCGCTGTCCGGCGACGAGCTGGCAACGATGGCTACGTGGTCACCAGCCAGCATCGCGATGACCTTTGCCTCTCTGTACCTCACAGAGTTCATGGAGCGCCTCTCCAGCCACGAGCTGCGAAGTTTGCGTGAATACATAACCGGAATGACTACGGGCGGCTACGGCGCACAGGAGGCGTTCTATGGCTGATTTACTGCTAACACTGCTGGCCACAGGTGTCTTATCGGTTCTTTGGCACTGGTATCGGTCGATTAAGGCGCTGAAGCGTTGCCAGCAAGATACCCAGGTCCGCCGCATTAAGGCTCGTGGCGCAGCCTTTGCGAGCAACTACCGCGTGTGGAAGTGGGTTTACCGGGAAATTTTGGATATTGGGGGTGAGGCGAAATGCCACCAGTCAAAGTAGTAATCATTACTCTGTTATTGCTTGGAGTCTGCCAGCTTATTGCGCGTACAGGCTTTGGAATATGGTGAAGTAAACATGTCGACTACGGCGCACAGGAGGCGTTACATGGTTAATTTAACGAAAGAATGGCTTCAGACAACTATCGCGGAATACGAATTGAGGCTGCGAGAACTCCCGCCCTATTTGGATACGAATAGCCGTATCGAGCTTGAGGCGTTTAAGCTGGCGTTGTCTGCATTGGAGGCCGCACCGACTGGTTGCCAACAGGTTCCGAAAGAGAACACAGTGGATACCCGTTTGGTTTGGACGGTAGTAATCGGAGATAAAACAGGCGGTGAAGAGCCTCATTTTGATTACTCTGTAGCTTTGCAGGCTCTCATCCTTGAAGCGCAGAGATATCAGCAAGAGATGCAGAAGAACCCTCAACTGGAACCTCGTCCAATTGGTCTGTTCTGTGAGCGAGTATCAGCGGCGGAAATCCCTGATATCTGACTACCGCCAACAACTGATCAGGTTCTGATCAGTTAGTAAAGCAAACTATAAAAATGGCTATCCCCGTGACGGGTCACGGGGTAAAGTATCTACGTAAATTATTGACGTGCGCTCTGTTTTGGCGGTAGAGTTAACCCGCTGTAGCAAAATCTACAGCCGGGCCTCTCAACCCCGAATTACAAGAAGCGCACAACACGCGCCAGCGTGTTTTTTTGTGTGTTAAATCTGCGCATACCTGAATTATGGTGGCTCAGATGGGGCCAACTTCGGTTGGGCCGGTTTCTTCTTGTACCGGTGTTGAGAACCCCGTCTGGGCTACCACCCCTATAGAGATTCTCAACTCTGGTGGTAGCACCCTATACAAGATAGGAATGCATGCCATGTTCAAATTCAAGTTTGCAGCTGTTGTCCGCACGGACAAAAAATCTCATATCCACCACCTCTCCACCATTGCCTCATCCGAGCGAGAAGCTCGCCGTCAGTTCGCCAGCCGTTTTGTCCTCGTTCTGTCAGCCCGTATCCCAGTCAGCGAGGTGATCGCATGAACCAGATAGAGCTGAACGCCCAGGGCCTGCTGGAGTCGATTGAGGAGCGCCTGACGCAAGTGGAAGCGCTGGTTTCATCTGCCCACCGCACTATCTCCAGCTATGAGGCTTCACTGTATTTGCAGGAGGCCGCCGAACTCCTTCAGCTGGCGCGTGAGCTTACGCAAGAGGCTCGCGGTTGCTCCTTGTCCTTATCTGAGCAGCTGAAATCAGAGGAGGATAAATGAACGCACTCTCTGTCTTTTCATTTCAGGAAAACCACCCGGTCCGGGTGGTTCTTATTAAGGGTGAGCCGTGGTTCGTGGCGTTGGATATCTGCGCTGCATTGAATATTGCAAACCCTTCTGACGCATTGCGCAAGCTGGATCATGATGAAAAATTGACCCTCGGTTTAACCGAGGCACAAAAACTTGATCGCATGGCCAGGGAAGTAAATGTTGTATCGGAATCAGGTCTCTATACCCTCATCCTCCGCTGCCGTGACGCGGTGAAGCAAGGAACCACCGCCTGGCGGTTCCGCAAATGGGTGACGAACGAAGTGCTGCCAGCCATCCGGAAAACGGGTGGTTATGCCTACGTTGAACCAGCACCCAAATGCGCTGCTGAGCCGTTGGATTGGCGGGTTGAGCATGAACTCCGTGCAATTGTTAACGATATTGCTCAGTGCTTTTGGTACAAACAAAAATGGATGAATGGGATAAGGCACGCCTTACGCAATGCATGCCGCACCCCAGCACCTCACCCCCTAACTTTTGATGATCTCCCAGCTATTGTTGCCGAGCTGCGTCGAATTTTAGCCGCCGTCGAAACAGCACAGGGAAATATGCGCGCTTACGAGAGAGATTTTTTGCGTGATGTAGTTCGACGTGGCCGCAGGGATTTTTCAGGAGGGGATCTGTTGCCAGTTGATTTGGATATGGATCAGGAAAAAGTTTTGCCTGCGCACTTTGAGCTGGCAATTGAGAAGCTGGAAGCTTTGTCCGCAAAAATTAGTCTCCCCAGCTGTCGCCGATAAATAGGGTTGGCCAGCCCGAATTTAAGCCCCGCTATACGCGGGGAAGTCCCTACAGTCGGGACGGCGATGTCTGCTGTTGCAGCTGCGGTTTCCGCCTAATCCTTCCGTTTTTTGCAGGAGACGGGTAGGGACGGGCCACCATAAAAAAGCCACCGATTCGCACCGGTGGCTTTTCTTTTAGCTGTGGTAGGTTTCCCATGCAGATCGCATAGCCGCCATAGGGCTATCGGCTGGGCCGGACCAGGCATAGTGCTTCCCATCGTACTCAAACTCTATCTGGTACGTTCCGTCTCCGTTGTTTTTTGCAGGTTTGAAGACTGGTTTTAAAGCAGCCTGCTGATTTTCTTCTGGCTCTTTTTCTTCGGTATGCTCTTCACCACCATCCTCATCTACCTCAATTTCATCGTCGTCCAGTTCGTCGTCCTGAGGTTCATCATCCGGTTCGTCGATGGCATCAACGGCATCTTCATCAGGCAGGACGATTGCAGGCGCCTCAACCTTCAGTTGCCACTGGCCATTCTCACCAACGAACTGCCCCAATGCATCTGCGGCGAATTCCAGGTACCGGCTAATCATCGTCGGGCTAAATTTGTAGGCCCGGAGAGTGCTGTTGGTTATTTTTACAGAAGGGTCCTGCTCCACCAGCTGCTTGACGGTTTCATGGAGGCGGACACCGGCGTCACCTCTGGCAAAGCCTGGCATTTCGTCGTCCAGTTTCTGGAGGGCCACCAGCCGGGTGTTTTCGTCCCCAACATCCGGTCTCCAGGTTCTGGAGAAGTTGGCCAGCTTGAATTGCTTATAGTGCAGCTGGGTGTTCTCGTCGTCGTGTCCGAGAATCTCCATGAAGAAAACGTCCTCGTCCACGTTTTTCCACCGTGGATCGACGCGAAAGAACATCTCATACGCGATACGGGCGTAAATAGCGCGGCTATCTTTATAAACACGGCGCTCATCGCCAAAGAATGTTTTAACCCAAGGATTAAATGCCTTGGCTAAAATAGCGTTTATTCTACCATTCTCGGACCTTGTATCATCCTTACCATATCCCTGAATAACTTCATCGAAGTCAGATGCAGCAGAGCAAGAACGTAATTCAGTTAATAGCTCAACGAATAATTTAGCTTCGCATAAAGTATAAATCGTTCTGGTTACGTTTTTATCTTCAGTACGTTTTTTGGCTTGCCCTGAGAAATTAACGGTATATTTTCCTGAGACGGTAAATTCACCCTGAAACATTATCTCAATCATTCGTCGCCCCGATACCGCAGCCAGAGCAAAGGCCAAGGGAGCCATTCCAGAACGAGTGTTTAAACTAAATAAAGTCGCAGGACTATTTAAAATATCATAAATTGACTGCATGTATTTTGGGTAGTCAATAACTACAACACTGCGCTTCTTCTCGCGCAGAACATCGGCCCATCGCTGTTGTATAGATGTACGTTCCGCAGGGCTAAGCTGAAGATGGTACAGAACCTCGTGGTTGACCTTGAGATGATGCAGCTCTTCTAACAATGAAGAGCCTTGTTGGAACAACTTATAAAGGTAGTCGCGTCTTTCCTTCCAATCATCACTGCATAAATCACTAATAGCGAAACTCCAATCTGGATATTTCTTTGTTAGCTTTGTTAATTTTGCATCACTGCCTTTAACACCTAATTTTATATTTGATAACTCTTCGGCAAGAGGCATTATTGATTTTAATTTAGATTGTAGTGCTGACATATTCTGTCGAATATTAGCCGTAGGCATAGACAACCATGAAGATAATTCTTCACTATAGAGCGGATACTTTTCAGATAATTTATGAATATTTTTATCAAAGCTATGATGCAACTTATCATCAAAGCGTTTTCTTGCCCTGCTCATATAAGCGTTAAAAGTATTTGCGGTTATTCTTTTTTGCAGACCTTTTCCACGGAATTTTCTTTTATCATTAAATAACGCGTTCTTGTACCGTGCGGCGGCGGCTTTAATTCTCTTCGTTTTATCGCCTTGTGGGCGGTCCGAGGCATCAATTGCTTCTACCTCATTCACAAGCGCATTGATCAACTCGCCAATTTTTACCTTGCTCATCCCGGCTCTCCCGTATCTAAGTTGCCTTATATCGTAACACAATCAAAGAACATGAACCTAATAATTGTGTTACTTTCATCACACTATAAGAGAACATAATAGCAGAATTTCAATAGAACACAATGACGGATTAGATGGTTGTTGTTCTGCGCTTGTGTTCTCCATATCAGCACACAATACCCCAT
>OAWZ01000255.1_pt1 | contig 34613 bp, 49 predicted proteins | sample 1477091 | NCBI WGS metagenome assembly OAWZ01 (sample SAMEA2580282, study PRJEB22360) | human gut metagenome | biome: human gut; feature: human-associated habitat; material: faeces | place: Denmark | collected 2008/2010
TTCGCATGTGGACGTACATCGGCCTGTTAGTTGCCGGTGCTGCGTTTTTGTATGGTGCATGGATGATTATAGATACCCTCGCCTTTGGTAATGCAGTTCGCGGCTATCCATCATTGCTTGTGTCTATCCTTTTTCTTGGAGGCATACAGTTGATTGGGATTGGAGTTCTTGGTGAGTATATCGGAAGGATTTACGTGGAAGTGAAAAACAGACCTCGTTATGTGCTGAAGGGACGAAAATGATAAGAAATATGAAAAATGATAAGTCTATATTTTTAATATCGCTGGCTCTATCATTTGTATACATATTGCCATTTATCATTAATAACAACTATGTTGTAGATGATTGGCTTAGGACTGATACCGGAGTTACTGCTTGGGAGGGTAACGGGAGGCCTCTTTCCTCTGTCATAATGGCTGCGATTAGCATGTTTGGCGGAGGTTTAAATTTCTTTGGGGATGGTGTTTTATATGATGTTTTCCCGCTTACCATTATATTATGCGCCTTTGTGATGATCTTTTGCGGGTATCTTATCTCTGTTGAGCTAAGCCTGAAATCCCCAATTGCTAAAGCAGCATGCATGTTACTACCTCTGACTTCAACTTTATTCATTGGTAATATTTATTTCAGGTTTGACTCTTTAATAATGTCATTATCCTGTCTCGGGGCTATTTTACAGGCAAGGATGAGCGCAGAGAGAAGTATTGTCCGCTGGATTAGTTCGGTGGCGATTGGGTTTATTTCAATATCAATATACCAGGCATCTATACCATTCGTTTTATCTTATCTTGCATTAATGTGCTTTATGAGGTGCTGCAATGAAAATAAAAATGATGTTATTAACTTAATCTTAAAGGTATTTTCATCTCTTTTCTTTTCGTTCTTGCTTTATAAAGTAATGATGCTGGTGTTTTTTGATGGAGATTCCTATACATCCGGATACACGGACACTCACTCTGAGTTAATTCCACTTTCAGTTGATGGATTAAAGATATTTGTAAATAATTTCTCATTGTTTATAAATATGCTTTACAAGGTTACCGCATTTGCTCCTAGTATTATTTTGTTAACATTGATAATTATTATGTTGGTAATTTCATCAATAGAAAGAAATAAAATAACTGCATTTTCAGTGCTTGCATTTGTAGCAATAATAGTTCTCGGATTTGCTCCTTATCTGGTTTTGAAAAGCCCTATAGTAGAGCCTAGAGTGATGATAGCCGCTGGATTATCATTTTGTGCACTACTAAAGGGTGTAGAAATGATGAGTAAATTAGGTGCTTTGTCAAAATCATTGATTGTGGTAATTATTACTTTCAATTTTAGCCAAGCATATGGAGTATCGAATGCTTTCAAAATATATCAGCGTATAGACAGAGTGGTCGCTCAGAATATTGCCTACAACCTAATTGAATGTGGTTATAAAACAGGTGATAAGATAGTAATATCTGGCTTCCCGTCTTATCCAGATTCTGTCAAGAGAACATACGATGCTATTCCGGTATCGCAATATCTTGTAGGTTCTGCCTTTGCAAACTACAGGTTCAAGTATAGCCTTATGAAACAGTATGGCATATCATCACCTATACCAAAAGATGAAAGGTTTAAAGGAGATGGAGAGATTATGAAAAACAATAGCCTTATTAAATTAATTAAATACAAAGATGGGTACAGAATATATATAAATAGAATGTAAAATAACGCCCCTTAGAGGGGCGTTATTATTTATAGCACTGAGTCATATTGAACCAGAGGTTTAAGACTGATGGTTACATCTGTTTGATTTGTTATCGCTGGAATAACAACACCAGATGGTCCGACCGCAATGTTAGCGATAACACCTGTCGTAGATGACCTCACAACATCTGTCGATGTGCCAGTAGTGCCTGTGTTAGCTAGTTGTACCTGCCTTGCTCCAAATGCATCTCCAGATCCTGCAATGGTTGCCTGCCAAACCCCTCTAAATAAGCTGGCTGGAATTGAAGTTGACGCCGATCCTGCTGGAATAGAGATTCTTGTATTGTCGTAGAAAATTATGTCTGAGGCTGACATTGTGCTACGAGAACCAATGCTTAATGCCTGGTTTCCAGAAAATGATATATATGTCCTTCCATCCAAAACAAATGATGATAGCAACCCCGCCTGGTTTAATGTGTTTAAATCCACAATATTTCCATGAGCGATGATTGATTTGGGAATTCCAGAAATTTTATATCCAATTACACGATAGTTAAGCGACAGGTTGTTCAGTTGCTTAACGCTGTTTCCCACCAAACGTATGCGCTGACCTCTGTAAACTTTGTTAGCCTCCGCTCCAGCATTCACAGCTATGCCCTCAGTCGTATTGTTGACTGTGTTGCACTTCATTACAACACTATTGTGGCTGATATCAATATCCTGGAAAACGGCATAGTTGTCGTCACCAGCACCTGTGCTTATTGCTACCCCATCGTATGCACGGAGTTCACAGTAATTATTGTGTATCTTGACAAAAGGGTCTGGGTATGTGGCTTGCGTGGCTTCGCCACCACCACCAACATCAATGCATCGTGTATACTTAGCACCGATCAGTAGGCCTGTAGTTTCACTGGCAGGTACATCACGGGAACGGACATAGTTATCAGCGACAATCAGGTTATATGGTTCATAGTTGGGTGCCCAACCGGGTCCACACTTAGCGTAGATACCTACAACCCCATGCTCCAGGCAATGATTGTTTGCGATGATAGCCTGGCCTCCACCATGGAAGTCAATACACTTGCGGCGGCAGTTACGAATCATATTCTCTGTAATTGTTACATTACGGATTCTTCGGTTTCGACCATGTGTGATACCGTAGCCTGGGTCGTAACTTGCGTTCAGTACATCATCCCCATCAGGATGTCCGATGTCTTCGATGTTATTCGCCATGTAGTTCAGGCGATACCCAGAGAGGACGTAGATGCCTGCACTGTAGCACTTGCGAATACGTGTGTTAATAACCATCACGCCATCAGGTACATCTGCATCTGTGGTGTAATCACTTGCACCATAGGCTGCTGCTGTGTTACGGATGCCAATACCTACCGCACCAAAGTTAAACCCAGAGATGTCACAGTCATTGATAAGAATACCACGGCATGCACGTTGAACCTTCACACCGCAAGCCCAGCTACCGATGTTGCCGCCAAGGAACTTGCCCCACGTGTTCTGCCAACCTGAAGCTTGGCTACCGTCTGCATTGTATTTAGGGAATTGACCTGTAACACCAGCGTATGCGCCACCAGTATATGCGCTGGTATCAAGGGCATTGTTTGGTGCAAGAACTAGAGCAGAATCGTACCCGAATCTGGCTTCTCCTTTCTCTGCATACCCAGTTGTAGTATCAATTGCAGGGAAGACTCCCGGGCCCTTGATAGTTAAATCAACAGTAACATGCTCACAGGCTATGAGGCTTAACGCATCAAGGCCATGCGTCTTAACCAGCAATGTTCCATTATGAATTTTGATACCCTTCTTTCCAACCAATGCAAGGCATGGGCTGTAGTTATAAGTACCGTCAGAAAAGTCGGCTTCATTTGGATATTGAATAGCTAGCGCATAATTCTTACTTATTAGAAATGTGCCACCAGCAAGATCAAGATCACCATCAGTTTCGTCTATAAATTTTTGAAGTGCTAATGTGTCATCATCTTCACCATTGCCTATTGCTTCAAAATCGAAAGGGCTTTTCCGCTCATTAAGTTTATCTTCTACGGTGCGATCGCCGTAACCTACTAGTGAAGATCCTTTATTTTGAGCAAGAGCAGCTCTCAAACTAGAATCACCGACGCCAATCCACGCACCAGGGCCAATTCCACCAGTACTCGCCGGAGTTGAGTTTTCGGGAACTACTTTAGGACCACCTGCAAATGAACCGGTCCATTTGTAGTATTCCCCATCAGCTGTATTCAGCAGAACTTCGTTCGGGTTGTTTATCGTTGCGCCAGTGGTAAATGTTTTGCCAGTGAGGATCACATAGCCGAACGCTGCCATTGCCTGCTGGGCAAGGTAATTAATGCCTTCAATAGTGTAGTGCTTCTTACCGAAGCGATCGGTATAGGTCCACCCCATAGACGTGACAAATTCATCAATCTTGCCTGCGTTAAACTTCAGATCATGCGGGGATTCACTCGGTACTGGCAGATTAGTAGGTGTAGTGGCCATATTTATTCCATAAAAAACCCGGCACGGTGGCCGGGTTGGGGTTAGTCGGGGACGGTTCTTATTGGTAGATGGCGTCGCTGTATTCTGCGACGGTCAGAGATACCGTGTTATCGGTGTTCGGTTTGATGCTGTTGACCGTCCATAGCTGACTGTCCAGTTCCTCCACCGTCGCTATGAGATAGCGCGACGGTAGCTGCACAGTGTCACCGTTCCATATGTTGAGATGTATGTTGGGTATTGCCGCAGTGAAGCCATACTTCGTGTCGCTTCGGGCCGTGGCCGGATAGCGCAGCGTCGGGTTGCCCAGACTGTCGGTCACCAGCACATACATCGAACCGGTAAACGTGATCGGCTCGCTGGTATCAAAGTTATTACCGGCGCGCCCGGTGATGTAACCCTGTTGCTGGTTGCTGTCGTAGATGTCGGGCATCTGAATGACGCTACCGACCTGGATAATGCCGTCCTCAAACACTTTGGCGTTCATCTTCACCCGAGAGTAAATCAGGCGCTTGGTTTCTCGCAGAGCTCGTTCTCGGGCCTGGTACTCGTTACGGAAGCCGACTATCTCCAGCTTGTTCGGGTTTTCCGCTTCCTGCTCGACTATGGCGCCGTTCAGCACGCGGTAGTTGATGTACGTCTTATTGTTCGTGGTCGGGTGGACGTAGGACACCTGCACGCCGTCATAACCGCCTGGAAGAGTAGCTTCGTACGTCATTTTGTACTCGCCAGTCTTCATGTTGGCCCGGTTGAATACCGCCGCCGGGTAGTCAACCTTCTGATCGCGGGTAAACGTCAGCACGCCGTCGTCCCAGTACGCCACAACCGACGCAGCATTGCAGATCGCCTGTACGCGGTCTCCCAGTGAGTCGTTCTCGTCGTCGAACGTGTAGTCGAAGTAACCCAGGCGCTCATCCGGCAGGCTTTCGGCTATCGAGTACAGCCCGTACAGGTCAATGCTGCTTACCGGCTGCTCGCCCATAATCAGCCAGGTATGCGCCACCGCATCAGCGAACGAGCGCGACGGCCTCAGGGTGTAATCCACCATTTGCGTGTCGAGGTCGTATGTGATGGTGTGGCGCGTCACCAGCGCGTTGTATTTGCGCTCACGGCTGCCAAGAGCGTTCTCAGTCGCCCGGACTTTTACGCGCACCAGCGTGTCGGTCGGGTGAACGACGTTTGTCCTGATGTTGATGCTATGGATTTCTTCGACCTTGAGCAGTGACGCGTCGCCGGAGTTATCCGTGCGCTGGAAGCTGACCGCGTACTTTCCAAATCCGCCGGTCGGAGTGATTTTGTCGGTTCGGTAGAAGACTTCGCTGGTAGACTGGTGCGGCGTCGTCTGCCGGTACGTAAACGTCTGCTGAGTGCCCGGCACCTGATTGTAGTCATCGTCAATTTTCCAGATAACCACCTTCCAGTTCGTTTCCTTTTTGCCGCCCAGGCTGGACTGGGTATGAAGCCACAGCTGCGTAGACTCGACCGGGGAAAAGAACGGCCCAACCACCAGCGCCTCGTTATCGTTCAGGATGAACTTTGTGGTGTTGATCGTTGCGTTCGCCGGGATGTCCTGCGGCCCCTCCAGCTGGTTCATCGTAAACGTGTACCAGCGCACCGGGTTAACAACCGCGCCATCGTTTGTTTCAACGGCGGAGATCAGCGTACCGGAGAATGTCGCATCGGTAGTCACGTTGCCGGAGGCCGTGCTGTATGTCACGTTGATGGTGAAAGTCACAGCGTGCGGCAGAACCAGCCCCATGAAATAGTCGAACTCAGCCTGCTTAACGATTTTCATCGCTATCTGGCCGCCGGAATACGTTCCGCTGACCACCGTGTTTGCCGTTGCTGTTTCGATCGGGAAGTCGCTGGCTTCGTTCTGCCCGGGGACCTCCTGCCCGTCGACGTCATCGAACCCGTATCCCTCGACGATCTGCGGGATTACTTCGCCAGGCTGGAAGAACTGGAATTCGGCACCGGCCAGAGAGCCCAGGCTTGATTCTGAGTAGCGCACGGACTCATAATCGTATTTACCGATTCCGATGCACATCCACTCTGTAACGCACTTCAGGCCGCCGTCGGTGGACGTCTGGTGCACGTATTCGAATACCGACTCCTGAATCAGATCCGGGAACGAACGAATCTGCCCGTAAATGTCCGGCTTTGCCTTGTAAACGCGAGCGGTATTTGTCTGACCGGTCAGGCTATTGTTGGGCGAGTCGACGGTATTACCGCCGTTGTTTGCTATAGCGGGCTTCGGCGCCAGGAACGAAAACACCTGGCCAACTACTTTGAATATAGGGCTCAGGATGTCGCCGACAATGCCCTTTGGCTGGTCGAATATCTGGACGTGGTCCAGCTCGCTCAGCTCAAACGCCAGTTCATCCTCGTCACCCAGCTTTACGCCGTTGCGGACTATCAGCAGGTCGCGGTGGAAAGTAGCGTCATTGGCCGCCAGCCAGTCATAAAAAAGGGTGCCGTTTGGCACCCTGCAACGCAGCTTAGGCGTTCCTGGAAAATTCGATATCTCAACCAGCGCCATACGAAAAGTACTCCACTTTGGTGAATGCCCGCTGAATGACCAGCAATGAATCCTCTTTCACGCTTCCGTTTTCCCCGCGCGCATGAATGGCTTTTCGGTTCAGCACCAGGCCAACATGCGCCGGTTGCGCGCCTCGGTACCCGACGAATATCCCGCCCTCTACCGGTTTATCGACCTTGCGCCAGAAAACGACGTCGCCCTGATAGCAGGTGAAGAAGTCGGCCCCGGCTTCGTAGTCCGGCGTCTGGTGCAACTCAATGCCGAGTACGTGACGGTAATACAGAACCACCAAACCCCAGCAATCGACTTTCTCGAAAGAACAGGCCCTATTAGCCCACGGCACGCCGATCATCCTGCTGATAAAATCAGAGGTACTGAAGGCCAGTGTATTCCGTTGGGTCATAGAGCCTTCCGATGTTGTTGTTCAGCGGGTTGGTGACAGACAGAGTGACCGAGGCGGAGTCTGCGTCGATGTCCACCGTCTTGACGTAGAGCTGCCACGACTTAATCGGCACCGACACATCGCCGCTGTCGAATATCTGCCGCGTGGCCGTAATAGCTGTTAGCCGAGCCGCTCCCTTCCACTGCTTCATCAGCGCTTTGATGTCCGACGAAAGCCGCCCTAACTTTACCGTCGCGTCGATCACCGGCGTGCCACTCTGCTGGCTTTCTTCGATTTCAAAACGCGCTGGCGTATATGTCTGTCCGCCAAGCGTCTTCGGGAAGAACTGCTTATCGACTAGGCGGACGTAGCCAAAGGAGGGGTGGTGGAACGTGATGGTGTCGTACAGCCCGCGCGTCGGGCGCTGCTGCTTATACTCCCTGAAGCTCGGCATTACGGCACCCTCGGCAGTGATTCCGGATCGCGTCCGTCCGGATAGCCAGTCACCACGATATCAAGCACTGAAGGCCACGGCGGCGGCAGCTCAACAATTACGTCGTCAAACTCGTCGTCAGCGTTGTACAGATGGTTGGCAATAACGGTTCCTGTCCATGTCACCACCCCGCCGTCGATACTGGTTTGCACCGGCATCTGCGTGAAGTGAAGCTCCTGCAACTGGAGGCCGCTGCCGCCCAGATTGATATTCATCCTGAACCAGTTCAGGCCCCGGTTGAGATAGTTTGGGCTGCGTAGCCACTGCTGGAATGCTCGTTCCTCAGCCAGAGTGAAGATCCACGTCAGTGACCAGGTCACTTTCAGATCGTCAGTTTGATTCTCAAAGATAGCCGGTCCGACCGCTGGCTGATCGGTCTGGAACCCGGTATCGAGAGTCATGTTTTTGCTGGCCTTCTGAGCCAGCGGCAGCCAGTCGGGATAGTCGATAATTGGCATCAGCCCTGCCCTCTTGGCGTGCGTTTAACGTTCATGTTGCTGGTTATGGCGTTACTGATTGGCCCGCCGTTGTTCAGGTCAGCGACGATTAAATCCACAGTCACGCCGCCATTGCCGTCAGGACTGGCCTGCGCATCTATTGATGAACCGTTATAGTTCTGAACATTTAAGACAACGTTGATGCCTCCCCCACCCTGCATATCCTTATTGCTGATCACCTTGCCGTTGTCGCCCGGTATCATGTACTGCTTACCGGTACTGGCCTGGTAAATCTCAGGTTTCCCTCGCTCACCGACCTGATAAAGACCTCCTGCATTCACCGGGCCGCCATTGTAACGCATACCGGTTAAAGCAAGGCCCTGTGCCAGGCCTACCGTTGAAGCAATTCCTGTCATGGCAGGAACTGAGTTGGCCCCAAATGAAGCGAGGCTCGCCATGGCGGCGGCAGGAGCCCAAGCTGTAGCCAAGATTGCAGCCTGAGATGCTCCAGCAGCAGTAGCTGCTGCGCCCAATGTCTGCCCTATAATGAAGTTTTTGAGGGCCTCAACCCCAACCTGGACTAGCGCATTTACCACGCTGTTCAGCATCGTATTCCCGAGCGAACGCATAGCATCCTGCGCTGACATCGTTCCGGTGATCAGCCCGGTTAACGCATTAGATGCATTACCTGAAAACGCATCCACCGCGCTTGTCAGCATTTCATAACCAAGACCTTGTTGACTGAGCAATTGCCACTGAGCGGCTGTCATCTGCTCATTGAACTGGTTTTCCTGCGCAGTCTTTAAGGCAAGGTACTGGGCATCGGTAGCTGCCTTTGCAGCAACGAACTGATCGTAATTTATTTTCCCTTTTTGGTAACTTTGCTGGAGTATCGCCTGTTCCTGCTGCTGATATTGCTGCATCAGGGCTAACTTCTGGTTATTTTCGTTCACCAGTTGCTGTACCGGGTCAACTTCGGCTCGGGCAGAAGCTACCGGATTGACTGTGGCCTGGGCGTTAATCTTGGCGAGGTTATTCTGGTGCTCGAGCGCCATTTTCTCCGTGGCAGCGTTATACTCCTTGAGATCTATTTTCCCAGCGTTCAGTGCGGCCTTCAGATTTTGCATGGATTCGGCGTAGGATTTATTCTCCGCCTGCAAAGGGATTGCCTTAAGTGCTTCAGTTACCCCTCTGGCTGCCGCTGCTGCATCCCATGCTTTGGCGGCGTATTCTCCAGCCTCTTTAATCTGTGCTTGAGTTGCAGCGCTACCGAGTGACTGCTGAGCATTCAGAACAGCTTGCGCACGAGACAACTCACCCAAGCTTCCTGCGGAAAGTTGCGCCTTCTGTCTAAGCTCTTCCAGCTTTTCGTTAACGGTCTGCTGCGCCTTAGCATATTTTTCTGCTTCCTTTTCGGCCTGAGTCTTTTTCTTTTTGCCTGTACCAGCAACAGCCTTTATCTCGATCGGTTTTGTGTTTGCCGCGGTCTGTGATGCTTTGGAAACAGCGGCCAGGTCGCCAACCAGCATGGCGGCTTTATTGCTTAGCCCGGCCAGCGCTTTGTTTTGCGCCTCCCAACCATCAAGCCCAAGCCATGACCAGGTGCGCGCGCGGCGGGTAAACATTTCAGCGGTGCTGTTCAGATCCGATATCTGAGCATCCGCTGAGATTGCCTTCCCCACCAGCCTGTCGAGAGCAGCCGTCATCGAGTCGATAACCGCAACCAGTCCTGTGCTTGCGCCTGTCGCCTGGTTAACAGAGTCAATCATCGACAGGAATGAGTTTGTCAGCGCGGTATTGGCTTGAGCCAGAGTGCGAGGAAGTTTTTCGAACTCTGCATTTACTGAGCCGGTTTGTTTCTGGATGGCATTAAGCGCATCTTCTGCTGTCAGTTTCCCGTCCAACATCAGTTGACGCAGTTCGCCGATACTTACGCCCATCCCGGCGGCGATCTGCCGCGCCAGTTCAGGAATTTGCTCAAGGATGGAGTTGAACTCCTCAGCCCGGACAGTACCGGATGAAATTGACTGGCCGAACTGACGAAGAGCATTCGCCATTTCTTCTGTCGAGGATCCGCCAATGCGACCTATTTTCTGAAGTGTTTCGGTGAGCTGGATGATCTGGCCGTTTGTCGCTCCGGTATCGCGCAACGCAGTGCTGAGAGTCTCCCACAGCTTCGCTGTATCCTGTAGCGAACCACCCGTTGCCGAACTGATACGGATCAGATTCTGCATCGTCTGCGAGGCTGTTGTTGCGCTACCAGTTAGCCTCTCTATACGCGCGTTGAGCTGGCTCATGTTGTCAGCAGCAACGAGGAATGCCTTACCCCAGTCAACAACGAGTGAGGCGGCAATTGCCCCGGCGACGCGGTTGATATTCGTCTGCAACTCATCCATCTTTTTGGCTGCATTGGTCGCCGAGTTGCCGATGGAGTCGAGCGACTTATTGGCCTTTCCCTGCGCCTTGAGCAAGCCAGAAACATCGGCCTCGATGTCGTAATAAATCTCGCCTGCTTTTTCAGACATCACTTTTCTCCGGGCATAAAAAAACCCGCCGGAGCGGGTTAATTAATGAAATCCAATGATGTTGATATATTATAACATCATGGCGAATTTAAAATTTGCAAGATTCTTTGGCTTCTGAACTTTGCATTTCAGATTCGCCAATAAATTTAAAAATTTCACCAAAAGTAGCTTGTTCACCTTTTGTGGCTATGTGCACTCCGTAGACAGCTAGATCCATTGCAGTTCCGTCATTCTTTCTTCCAGAGACTTTAAGGCAAACATTTCCACTTCGAGAAGATGGATTGTCACGAGTATCAGGAATAAATTTTTCCTGTGAAAAAGATGTTGGCAATGAGATTTCAGTCCGGATTTCTTTTTTTCCTAACTCGATCAAATCCTGCTCAGAAAATTCAGAGGCACTGACATAGAAAGATAATAAACCTAATCCAAGGATAAAGACTTTTTTCATTTCACATCTCCTATTAGTTCTAAATATGCTACCAGATAGAGATGAAAACGATCATAGAACTACTCCAAATCCCCCCTACTAAAAATGGCTATATAGCTTTTTTTAAATTTTCGCGTTTCATCATTTCCTGCCAACGGCGTTCATCATCGTCCATAACCGCGTCGTACTCTTCCCTGGTGAAGCCTTTCTGGTCAGGATATTTGGCGTTAAGCATCATGGCAAATTCGGTCATAGTAAGGTTTTCAGCCTCTTCCCTGCTGATCCCGAAATGGTTTCTTGCCGCCATGATGTATTCAGTTGCATGGAACTCCGGTGTCGTTTCCTTGCTTTCGTGCTTCTGCAACTTACGAACCTTGGCCCGTCCGATAACGCCATGCATGATCAGCGACTGAGCTATCAGAATCAGGTTCTCATGCGGGAGAGCGCCACGGCGCCATACAAACGTTCGCCTTCCAGTGCGTGATGGCTCGTGCCAGCCTGTCAATTCAGAAACGTCCTCGTCACAGCAGGACTGAATGACGTTAATAGCCGAGAGCAATGCCTCGCGCACAAAAGCAGCTGAACTTGCTGCATCCAGAGCCCACCTCGGCAGGGAAATATCACCGAAGTAGTAAGCGTAAAATCTGCGCTGATGCTCAGGTATAGCACTGTGAATTTCCCTGGCCGCCTCAAGCATTTTCGCCACGTCGTCATTAAACAGCGCATAGAAAGTGCGGACGATATGCTCTGGCTCGCCGATCCGCGTCATGTTACGGAACGATGGCCGGAAGAAGTATTCCCGTTCGCCAGCACCAATCAGGCACTCGCCAATCTCTTTCAAGGGTGTCATATCGTTCTCCATAACCAGTATCAAGGGCAGCACGCCGCCCTTTGTAGTGATTACGGTTCGGCAGTCACGGTAACTGCACAAGTGTCGGTGAAATCACCGTCAGCAGTGGTAGCCGTAATAGTCGCGGTGCCCTCGGCAACTGCTGTCACCAGGCCGGTTGAACTGACAGTGGCGATGGATGGCGCCGAAGTCGTCCAGGTGATCGCTTTGTTAGTCGCATCGGTTGGTTGAACCGCGCCGCTGAGTTGTTGGGTTGCGCCAACGACAAGAGATGCAGTTACAGGGGTAACCTCAACGCCAGTGGCCGCGATGGAATCAGCTACCTCAAACACAACAGTGTCAGCGTCGTAGACCTTCCACTCTCCGGAGAAGGTGGAAATATCGTTGGTACCGAAGTCACCAGACCATGAGGTGGTGTTCATGTAGCCCTGGATGTATGTGCCAGCATCTTCGCCAGCAAAATCAAATCTAACCCACAGAGTCGGCTGTCGACCGGCTTGCAATTCATCGAAGATGTATTTGCCCATTCTCCAGGCGCCAATTTCTGTACTTTTGTCCCTCTTGCGTGCCTCGCCTTCACCAGAAATTGTAATGTCCATGTTATTGACCAGGTTCTCAACCAACGCCTTGGAATCATCAGCCTCGGAATTAATTGTGTTCATCGAATAATCAAAACCCTTGGTCGTCATAGCGCCGAGACGCTTCCATTCAGAAAGCGCTGGCACTGCGTCGGGGCAGCCATAGGCCATGCGTAGCACAGCTACTTTCCCGATCAGCTTGCCAAAATCATTAGCACAGCCTTGCATGTGTACCTCTCAAATAAAAAAGGCCGCCGGATGGCAGCCTGATGGGTTGGTGATGGGTTTATTCGCCGTAAACGCACATGAACTGGAGTCGGAAGACCAGGCGGCCCTCTTCGGTCGTGATGGGCGATGGAAAACCTCCTCGGTTTTGAATTAACCCAAGGCACTCATCGCTAACATCATTTTGGGTGGCGTATTCGATTAACTCCTTGGCTTTTTCCGCTGCTGCACGACGCTTATCCTTTGCGGAAATGACGTCTACCAGCACATAGAAATCCGAGCCAATATCGTTAAGAATATCCGTGCCACCGTTAGGTCGGAATACGATAAATGCATCGGTTAACTTCTTTGTATCATTCCAAGCCAGCATCTGAACGATGAAACCAGTAGTAAGCCCAGCATCAACAAAGAAATTGCGCACGCGCTCATACATTTCTGGCGTCATACTGAAAGCTCCTTGCGCATTACGGCATCAATCTGGCTGCGGGTGTCTTCAAAGCCTTTAGTGAGGAACTCTTTCTGCGCTGTGGCGCGGCGGAAGGTTTGAGGCACGTTCGGATCGTGTACGAAAACAGCGTAGTTCGCCGTGTATCCGACACGACCTGTCAGCCGAACGCCGTTGTTTATCAACTCCCGATACTGGCTATTCAACAGCGTCGAGGTGTCGATCGGCGTGTAAAGCGCGGCCTGGGAGCTGCCGATTATCATTGCTGACTGTAGCGCCCGGACAACCTTGCGCCCTTTCACGTCATTAATGATGCGATTTAGCCCGGCCTTCGACTGCTTAACGCCGCGCACTTTGATGCCCATGGTTTTCTCCAGGCAATAAAAAAGGCCGCCGGAGCGACCTATTCAGAGACTTTTTGCTATCCGCTCAAGCTCATCAACGTTCTCAATGAGCTTTCTAACCTCGGGTGGAAGCTGATCGGGAGGCGTGCGCTTAATCTGTTTGGACTTCTTCTCAGGAACCGGCGCAGCGGCGTAAACAGAAATAGCCACCGCCAGCACTGAGATAGACATTGTGAGCGAATCGATATCCATAAAGCCTCCGTAGTTAGATGCCTGTCAGTATCGCATAATCATCCGCCAGCCGCTCGAATGTGTCGGCATAGCGAATAACTTGCCTCACCTCGTCGGCACCGGCGACAACCGGGTCAGCTTCGGTCGATACGCCAATCAGCAGGTAATCCCCCGCGGCCGCCAGCGCAAACTCCGTCCAGACGGTATTCTTCACGACGATTTCAGCGCCAAGGCTGGCTAACTTCTTGCTGAGTCCGCCCTCGTAATCGCAGAGGATTTGCTCAGGTTCCGCATAGCCCAGCGGATCGCCGCATTCGTCATTGCCTTCCAGCTTTCGCCAGATGGTCGCCGTGGCGGTATAGCTCCAGTTCGCTACCGATGACATCAGCCCTCCTTCCAGCGCAGCACCTTCGCGCCAGTCGCCCGGATGCGCGGGCAGTTGATGAACCACTCGCCGTCCGATTTCACGTAGCCGGTAGTCTCCCGCCCGGTGTCGGTCATCACCCAGACGCGAGTGAACGAGCGCGGCAGCCCGTGCTTAACTGATTTGTACGTCATCACTTATCCCCGCACATACAGCCGCCCTTACCGATCCAGATACCAGCGAATGACGGGGTGGCGGTAGGGTCGGCAGGAATAAGGGAGGTTGCACAACCGTACTTATCCAGCCCCCGCAACAGGTTCACTGATGCTTTCCAGCGGTCGGTGAACGACTGGTACCGGAAAGAGCGCGACGCCCCGCTTGGAGCCGTCTGGCTGGAGATGTATTTATCCCCCTGCCCGAGCCCCATAAGCGACAGCAGATAGAGCTGAATCAACAGGGAGGTCGATGCAGGATAATGTGCATCGAGACACTCCTGAATACTGTTGGCCTGGTCGACGAGAGCCTGAAGAACAAAATCGGGAATGGTAATTCCCTGGCTCTCCAGATACTCCTTCGCCTGTTCGAGAGTTACCATTATCGACTCCGTGAAATACCCCGCCGGAGCGGGGCATAAAAAAACCGCCTTAGCGGCGGCTGTTATTCAGCAGGGAAAAGCTTTTCGAGTTCGCCATCTGGCAACAGCTCACTGAGCTTTTCAGCGCCCATGGTGCCTTTGAACTCAATACCCAGCTGGGTCAGGCGGTCCTGAATAATCTCTTTGCGAGATTTCTCACCGGTACCGGCATCAGGTGTCGCAGGTTTCAGCTCACCACCAACCTCGCCTTTCATCAGCCTGACGTTAGACTTCAACGCCGGGTGAAGCTCTTTCAACTCCACCACGTCGCCAACCTTCACGCCGAACCATGGGCGGACAACTTCGTATTTAGCCATGCTGTTTCCTTACTCCAGGTTAGCGCCGTAGACAACGCCGGACAGGCCCTGATCGTCTGCGGTGATTTGCAGACCTTCAGCCGACATAATCTGGAAGTTGTAGTTAACGTTAGGCAGTGGGCGCGGCAGTGGAACAACGCCGACAGCCATACCCACCAGTGGAGAGATCACGTCACGACGACGAACGTACGCGATAAACTCGTTACCGGTCAGCGCGAAACTCATTCGGATTTCTTTCACCGGCGCGAACGGCAGAACCGCCTGCAATACAGTGCCGCTTACAACGCCATTCACCACGTACGGCTGCGCCAGGTTTGCCCAGATTTCCGGGGAAACCCACATTACATCGTATGCGGCGACTTTGTTCGTGCGGGCGGTAGTACCGAATGCGCCTTTACCGAAGAACGCAAAGAGCGCGGTCATGTCGGCAGTAGTAAGGTCGATATTCGCGCCACCAGCACCGGAACCGAGGTTAATCTTCTTGGTGTTTCGGTGGTTCTTAATGCCCTGCGCCGGGTAGGACTGAACCTGAATTTTTGAATCGCCATTCAGGTAGTAGTTGACGCGCTTCTGGTTGAACTTACGCATCTTAGCCATCTGCGAGTCCAGCACCAGATCAATGCCTACAGAGTTAAGGCCAGCAGCATGACGCCAGTTAACACCGTAACCAGCAGTGAACACCGGAATCGGGTCGCCGTCGCTCGCGTAGTCAGTGTGGTCGAAGGAGAACGGCGCCTGACCATCGATGCTTACTGACACGTCATCGGCGATGTCGCCAACCACGTTATACAGCTTGGCGGTTTTACCGACCGGCAGCACCGTCTGAACGCCGATCAGGTCGTTCACGATTTCCATGCCAACTTCCTGATCCCGCAGTTGCAGCACCTGGTTGTCAATCTCAGCCCAGAAGTCACGGGAGAAACCGCCCACTGCGTTACAGGCCAGCATGTCAGCAGTCATCATCGCGCGGTTAGCTGCAATGATGGAATCGTTCTGTAGGTTCCACATGTTGCGGTTTGCCCACAGCTCACTCCAGTGCCCGCCAAGGCGGGAGTTAGTCGCCAGCGTCTCTTTTGAGAAGTACATATGTTTTTGTCCTTTTGTTACGCGCCAGCAGCGGCGGCAGTGCCAACACGCATGCGCACGCGGATGAAGTCGGTGGTGCTGGCCGCGATGGTGTATTCATCCTGGCTGTATCCGATCACTGAATCAGTGTCATCGGTTGCCAGGGTAAACTGACCGGCAGCGCCCAGCTTGATCGGGCTGTCTTTTTTATACGCACCAGGCAGGCAGCGCAGCGCCAGCTCACGACCTTCTTCGACGTAGTTACCTACTGCCGAATCCCCGGCAGGGATTTCTTCGGTGATTGTCAGGCCCTGGTGATAACCGACATCGATGATGTACAGGCGGCCGGTTAGCGCAGTGGCCTGAGCGAATTTATCTGATGAGTTGATGGTTGCGGCGGTACCCGGAAGTAGCGCTGCGGCCGTAGTGCGAGTTTCGGTCTTGTACAGAGACTGACCGTCGATATTAACGCGACGATAACGTGGCATTATTCCGGCTCCTTACTTGAAGTGTTCGTCTGCGGCAGGTGCGCCGGTTTCTTTGTGCTGCTGAGCATTGTTGGTGCCCAGCGGAGCAGCTTCGCCCAGCGACTTGAACATTGCGTCCAGGGCATCGCCAGAAAGCGCGTTGGCCACAATGTCACCATGGACCTTAGCAACCGCATCACGCTTGGCTTTCTCTTCAGCGCGTGAATTGGCGGTCAGGGTGTCAGCGAGTTGCTTCTGGTTGGCCTGTAGCGCATCAACCTTTTCCGCAAGAGGCTTAATAGCCGCTTCAGTATTGGTCGCAACAGCCTGGCCGATCATGCTGCCGATTTGTTCCAGTTCTTCTTTGGTTAAAGGCATGTCGCCCTCCGTTTTGTGGTTTGGTGCAGGCTGTTCCTGCGGTGTGAATAGAGCTTTGAATTTGTTAGCGACGACTGCGACCCACGACTCCTGGCGCGCTACTGCGGTGCCGGTATCGTCGAAGGTGATTACGCCGCCCTCAGACTTGTAGCCAAACACCTCAGCGCTGCCGCCGTTGCGGATGATTACAGCTTGCGAGTCAGTGAAATCAGCAACCCATGCGTATTCATCCGCGCCTGCCGCAAACTTCGCTTTGGCTGCGCGGTCAAGACGCTGTTCACGCTCACGGTAGGATTCACCCACCAACGCGCCTGAATTAGCCCTCAGAGGCTGCGCGAGGTCTGCGTTGACCATCAGGCCAACGCCCTGCTCTGGTGTCGCCGCGCCAACCTCATGCAGCAGAATGGCGTCATGGTCCATGCTGTGAATCTTCGCCACCCACTCGGCGCCCGTAGCTCTCTGTTGTTCGTTAGGCTCAAGCTGGTCGAGGAAAGCGGCGACACTGGTATGAATGGGCGGAACGTCATCGCCACGCTCAATAGCTGCGACGCGCTCAAGTAGTTCTCGCCCGCCTTCCGACTCTTCAGCTCGAGCCACATCCACCCATTTTTCTACGTAGATACGATTGCCGGACTTCTTAACGTTACGGTTCCACGCGCCTACGTAGCCGACGTTAAGACCTTCAGGAGAGAAGGCCGACACGAACTGACCGTTAACCTGTGGATGACCCAGCGGCGCGAGCGTGCCTTCCAGCCCCTGATAGTGGGCGTTGATTTCATCTTCTGTGTACAGCCCGCCATTCATGACGACGTTCGCCGGCAGCGTATAGCTCGGCAGCACCAGATGCTCACGACCGTTATGTGTTTCGCGCCGGATAGACTGGCTGTTCACCTTCGTGGTGATGTTGACCTGAATATGCTCACCATTTTGCGGTGCCGGGATTGGACGCTTTGCTTCGTGGTTTACCTGGAATTTCATAGGTTATTTCTCCGCCCAGGCGTAACCGCGCGCCTGCATCGATTTATATTCCTGTTTGAGTTTGGTAATGGTGTCCGGGAACTGAGGTTTGCCGTCGTCATCGACCAGAACTGACTGCTGGCTGCATTTGCAGTTGATGGAGTTGCCATCTTTGCTGTACCAGGCACGCACCTCTTCGTTGGTGTAGAGGTGGGCATGGCGCACTGCGTGGGTATGTCGGGTTGTCGGTGACAGAGCCGAGATGTGAACCAGAAGCGTTTTAAGGCCGTAAAGGTCATTCGCCTCCTGGTCTTCATCCCACTTAGCCCGGCGCAGCGCGGTAGTCACTTCAGTTCGTGCTATACGGTTTGCCCGGCGCTTCTCGATGCCGGTCTGGTCTGTCAGGTTGCGGGCAATGTCCAGCGGATTGAGACCACGGCCCACGCCATCAGTCAGCACACGCGCCATGTCGCGCTTAACGTCAGCCGTCAGCCCCTTCATTTCCTCAAATACACGCGCATGCACCAGCGCCATTCGTTGCTGGTACGGGTCGCTTGCGAGGATGGACGCCAGCGACTCACGACCAGCGGCGTACACCGGCGACTGCTGGCTGAGGTTGTAGAACGACTGCCCGGTCCCTTTCTCCGACGCCAGATCGATGTACTCGTAAAACCACAGGTCGTAATCGCCACCTTCAAGCAGCACCTGATCAACCAGGTAACTGGCATCGTTCAGTATGATGGAGAGTAGCGTTGGGTTTAGCTGGTATTCGTATCTGGCGTTTACTGCGAGGGAGGAAGGTATTTTGTCGAGTGCTGATTTGTACGCCTTGCCAATCTTATTCATCCGCCTGGCGAAGTCTTTCATTGCCCGTCGTTCCAGCGCATCGGCTCCGGTCGGATCCTGATAGTTACGCGGTAGAATTGGTGGCTTCGTCTTATTCGTCGCCATCCTCTTCTCCTAACGGCTCTTCGTCGTCATTGTCATAACCCGCAGCTGTACGAATCTCTTCACGGCTGAACGCTGGTTCATCACCGCTGCCCTGCATGGTCTGGTTAATTTCTCCCATGGTCTTGGCGTTAGTGAGCTTCTCAGTACCGGTCTGTTCGTTAAGGTCATCCCAGATAACAGCCTTCTGGCTGACTGAGTCTACGATTTGTAGATCGATAAGCTTGTCGCAGAAGTCCTCTATTTCGAAAGAGAGGTCTACGCGTCGCGACTGACAACGAGCATTAAAGTATTTCTGGTCTTCGGTGCTGGAGCGCTCGGCCTGCTGATTACCAACCAGAATGCGCGTCGGGATATCAACACCGGCGGCAGCCGTTTGCAGGTTTACGTTATAGGTTGGAGACGGATCAGAAACCGGAGAAACGAGGGAGGTTACGCTGGCCCCCTGGAGAGAAAGCAGCACATCATTTCCGCGATTCATCTCGCGAGCAGCGTCATTAAATTTATCCTGCAACTCATCTACTTTAACGCCGTACATAGATGCAATGCTGCCAAAGTCGATTTCCTTGTCGAAACTAAGTGCTAACTGGCGAGCGGCGTTCTTCAGGAATGACTCACCAGACCCGCCCTCTACCTTCTCCAGGCTCACAAAGGCGTTATAAGCTGGCTCAAGGAAGCCAATAGCATCGTCTGAGTAATCACCAAGGATGAAAACGCGGTCGGGATGGATATTAACGCGGCGGCTTGAGCCATTCGGCAAGCGTTCGGCGTACTGCCACATTTTCGGCTGACCGTACGTATTCGAGTTCAGGCCAGTGTCCCACTCGCTCACCGTGAGCGATCCGGCCCACGCCACAGATATTTTCTGAAGACCTCGCCCTTTGGTAACCGGAAGGCTCCAGTCTTTTTCGTCGCGGATGTGCAGAAGGATTCCTGCATAACGACCGACAAGGCGACGGCGATCCGCCTCGGCAAATGAGCGCCAGAACCGGTTGTTGAATACCTGCTTTGACTTGTTTTCCCAGGCGGTTTCGTTTTCGCTCTCGTCGGCATCGTCACCCTCGATGATTTCCGGGTTAGTCTGCCAGCATTTGCCCACCAGCTTCTCAACGGCACCGTGAGCGATACCACCGCGACGGTACAGGGCGTAGAGGTTTTCGTAGGTGACCTGCTCAGGGAAGCCATACTCGCACCATGCTGAATGGCGCTTATTGTCCAGCCCCATTGTAGGCGCCATCACCCCCATACGGGCGCGAGCCATCCGCGCATCGTTCAACGCATGGTTGACGGCGAGAGTTAATTTGTCAGTCATGGTTTGTCCGTTAGCGATTTTTAGGTGGCGGCAATACTTTTCCTGATTTGGCTGTTCGTGTTGGCTGATATCCGCTCAAAGGTTTAGGCTTGCGCCTGGGAGGAATAGGAGCAGCATGACCTGTCCAGCTCATCACAATCACAAACGCCACTATAAGAAGCGCAACGAGCGACGCTATTAAGGTCATGTTGCATCCTTTACTTGGATTTATGGCAATAAAAAAGGCCGCCGAGGCGACCTATCTTTGTTTGGTTTTGTTATTCGACCTCACACTCTTCCATGTATGCGTAGTTGAGAGAGTCATTCTTGAGCGTTGAAAGCTTTTCTTCTGCTTTTTCTTCAGAGGAGTAGACACCTTCGATAGCTTCCGACGATTCGTACGGAGTGCCTGAGATTACAACCCATACTTTCATGTGAAGCTCCTACTTTCCAAAGCAGTCCATCATCACAGCAGCTTCGTGAAACTTTTGCGCCTCAGTCTGCGCAACGTCAGGAAGAACAGGGAAACTCGCCTGCTTAATTTTCTCAAACGGCAGAAAGTAATCGCGATTTAAAGTTTCTTCACCATTTTCATCAATCACGGTGAATGAGATGCGAACAGTATTGTTAATCTTTGCTTTGCTCATACACAACCTCGTCTTAGTTGCTCGTCAATGTAGGAGTGGCAGGCGGTGACGATGCCGCTCTTCGGGAGCTACCCTAGCCACCTATTACTCAGTTTAACGCCCTTGCAGGCGCTTTGGAATCATCATCCCTGCCATCTTGCCCTTGCGCTTAATGTGACCGTCGAGGCTGTAGCGGATACCGTCCCAGCAGTGCTCATAGCCATCGGCGAGCTTCGGTAACACCTCGCCGGTGATGCGGTCAGTTTTATACGACCACATACGGGCCTCGCGCGCCACGTTCTTGCAGCGAGGATGGATAATGATTTCGTCGAAGCCGCGAAGATGGGCGATCCCGTCCTCAACGCTTCCCTGCCACTTCTCGGCAGCTGAGATGTTGAAGCCCTGCCGCTTGAGATAGCTGATTGTCTCAGGGCGCGCAGAGTCGGCCTTGATGGGCCAGTCTCGCGCGCCTGGAATCGTGTCGTACAACTCCGGCATGTGATCGAGCTCAGTTTGCTGACCGTACGCCTCGTATTCGATGTACAGCCGGTTATGCAGGATGAACGAACGCACCAGCGTGTTAGGGTCTTTGGCGAAACCGAAGTCAGCACCGAAGAACAGGCGCTCAGCTTCTTTCCAGAGGTTTTCCGAGAACTCAGCGATCCGGTATTTCCCGGACAGCACCTGTTTATCGGAGTTTTCGAGATAGGCACCTTCCCACACCCATGCGTAAGTTGCCGGGTCTAGGCGGCGCTGATCGTTCTGTCGCTCACCTTCCAGCACGTCTGGGAACCACGGGTTATCCGTGTAGTTCATTTCAACGGTGATGCAGTCGTCACCAGCTTCTTTACGGAAACGCTTATCCGTGGCACTACCGTCGCGCTCCGGGTTCCACGTCACCCAAATCTCTGAACCTTCCTCACGAACGGTAGGGCTCAGCTTCTGCCAGGCTATTTCGCTGACTGATTCGGCCTCGTCGACCCAGCACAGCAGGATGCGCGCTTTCGACTTGATGCTGTCGAGGTTATGCCGCAGACCACAGAACACGTAGTTAACACTCTTGTCGATGGTGCGGATGTACTTCTCGCCGATATCAAAGTTGGAAGCCAGCCAGGGGACAGACAGGATCGCCTGTTTCACCTCCTGCATGCTCGATTCTTCCAGAGAGTTCATGAATTCACGCGCGCAGAGCACCACGCCGCTTTCACCGTTCATCATCGACTGATACGCCTTTACGGCAGTCATCAGGGCAAATGTGCGCGTCTTGGCGCTGCCACGTCCACCGTGCGAGCACCGGTAACGCTTATTCACCGCGGTGAACAGTGGCGCAAGCTTCGCGGGGATCGGCAATTGAACGGCGTTACTCATGCTTTGGCTCAACAGGCAGTAGCTGGATGATTGTTGGCTGCGGCGTCATGCTGCCATCAGGGCTTGTATGCTCGACTTTCTGGCGATTAGAGTAAGCATCGCCCATTTCTTTGGCGGCCTGCTCGATAAGTTGAGAGGTCATGCCGTAGTTCTTCATCTTTTCAGCATTGGTCGCCATTCTGTCGAGAACACGCAACCGGTACGCTTTATTTGCGATCGGTATGTCGGCGATCTCATTCTGGAATCGTTTACGGGTGGTATTGAACAGGTCGATCCACTTCTGGCTCAACTTGGCCGCCATTGCGTTGCCTGGCGTATATTGCGACACCTGCTGCCGTGAGACATCGATGCCGTATTCAGCCTTTACAAGCTCAATGACTTTTACTGGCGGCTCGTAGCAGGCGAGCGATTGAACGATGAAGGCTTTAACCTCTGTCGATAATGCTGCCATCGGTTACCTCCATGACAATCCTAATAAAGTCTATGCCAGCTTCAACATACACGTCCCGCATGACCTGGCTATATCGATGTGAGCCACTTCTGCTGGCGCATTGGCCGCATCAACGAGCTCCTGTACTTCTTTGCTGGCACCGTATCGACGTACGACACCAGTGAATTCTTCGACATCATGGCCGCGCAGTGTGAGCACTGGCTGCCCGGTCTCTTTTTTGAACTTTGGCGCGCCGAAATCATCCGTGGCCTGTGCGATGTGGTAAAGCTCATGCTCTACCAGTGCACAGAATTCGAGGTCATTGCATTGTGAGCAGTAATCAGCCGCCAGCGTGATGATGAACTTCGGGATTCGCCCGAACCATTCATGCATCTGCTGTTCCATTCTGGCTTTCTGCCAACCACCGGCGCGGAGCATTACCTGTTCGGCCTGCCCAAGGACATACCGTCCTTTCTTCGCGAACGAGTCAGACGCCCACATAAAGCAGAGGTCAGCCTCTAACAGGTGCACATGGTCGGGGTTATGGATGCTGCCGGAATCGCTGAGGATTTGGCGGCTTACCCACTCATGCACTTCATTTGCGGGAATGAGCCGGGTGTATGGCTGCCAGCTCTCGGAGTCGATGAAGTTAACTGGCGGATATGGCCTGCGTTCGTCATCGTTAGCCATGGATTACTCCGTCGTTTGTTCTGCTGGCTGCTCTACAGGCTCAAACAGGAAGTCATCAATGCTGTCCTGGCTGAAGTAGCGCCATTTGCCGTCATCCATTGCCAGAGCGACATAGCCATTGACGATCTCAGGCTGGCTGCGGGTCATGAGCCCCGTAAAAGACTCTTTGGATTTTTTGGTGATTGTGATTCTGTAAACGGTAGCCATTTCGTTCTCCACGTGTCGCAGCTGTTGCCCTGCTTCTCAGAAGTGCTTAGCCACTTACGGCTTACCCGTCAGCAAGATGTGATCACCATCCTTGCGGGGTTACACAGATCATTATCGAAGCCCCTCAGTGAAGAGCTTCTGTAATGTCATTCAGCTTTTACAGCTTCGATGCTGAAGCCGTGAATGATGTTGAGCGGTACGCCGTGGGTGTCCAGTCCATTTTTAATAATCAGCACCCCATCGCGAATGTCTGGCTCATTGGTGCTTTGCCAGCCGACCTGCTCAGGTGCCTTTCCAGAATCGTGACCATCCTTAGTGAGGAGCATTACTTTCCAGCCCTTGATTAAAGTACCCATTGTGCTATTTCCCCTGGGTCTGCTTATCCCATTCCTCACGGAACCTGGATGGATTGTCGAAACCTTCACTGCACTGGTTGGTTTTCGTCACTTTGCCCCCTATTCTTTTGTTTTCTGGCAGTTTGCCTGCCACGCTTTGTTATGCGCCAGGATGTCGCGTTTCGTCTGGCGGTCAAGAACATCAATGTCGTGATCAGTAAGGTAGATTGGCTTTACCCAGTCACAGGCTGTATCAACCACCACCGGGACGCTTCCACGTGTCACGCAGCTCGCGATCAACATCGTCATCAGGCATGCGGTTAACATTCTGCTGTACATTGCTGGCCTCTTTCGTTGCTTCTACACGGCGTTCGGCTACTGACTCAATGGCTGCGGCCTTTTCTTCTGTGCGCTGCTGGTCGGCTTTTTCTTCAGCATCTTCACGCCCGCGAAAACGGCCCAGACCAAAGGCACCAAGCACCATCAGGATCGCAACCCCGATTGCCGCCAGTACAGATTTAAGTGTCGTCATAGGCTCACCCGCTCGCGCATCCAGCCATAAACGAATGACTCGTTAGCCGGTCGCTGTTCTGCCAGCTCAAGATAACGCTGGCCCTGGCTACAGTTCAGTGCGCGAAGCAATACGATTTCCCCTTCTCCGCCTCGTTTCGCCAGGAAGGACTTCAGCGCGCTGATGCTACGCGGGCCGATCTGGCCGTCGGCGATCAGATCCGGATAGAACTGCTGCTGGTTATTGAAAACGTTCAGCCAGCGCTGGAACCATTTAACCTGCACCGATGGCCCCATGTTCACACCGGTATCGCAAAGTTCGGCGGCAATGGAAGGGGATACTTCTGCCACCTGGTCAAAGCGCGGGCCATACCAGTAATCAGACTCAAGGATCGCCAGAGCCTGCTCACGTGTAAGGTTTCGCATATCACCGGTATAACCATGCGCGCGTGCAGTTGCCTGAGTAATTCCCCAGTTCGTTGGTCCGCCCTTATCATTCGGGTGATCAACATAACCGCCCTCTTTGCCGAGGATAGTGTTAAAGATATCGTCTTTGGTCATGGCTATTCCGTAATGACGACCTTCGCCAGGTTCCCGCGTGCCAGCCACACCGCCATGCAGATGACGGAGTTAAGCAGCAGATCGCCGAGGTTAACCTGTACGTAGTGGCCGAGCAGAATGTTGAAGGCGTTGAATCCGGCGGCAAGGATGACCAGATAGGCCAGCACCGCGACACTCAGGCGATGACGCTTTCCCTCTTTTCGGAAAAACATCAGCCTGACCATGATTAACAGGCAAACTATGGCGTTTGCATCCATCAGAAGAAGCTGCCATGTCATTTATCTTCCTCCCCCAGCCCTGGCATCTTCCCGCTTTTGGATTTGCGGAGAATACGCAGCAGGACTGCCACGGAAATGGAAGCAGTGACAATTGCACCGACAGCTGGCGATACCTCAATGCTGGCCGGTGGCTTCATCAGGCTTAACGGCGTGTTGATGATTCCGGCCATGATTTTCGCCATGGGAACGGAGAAGAACACGCCACTGATAAACGATATCAGCGCAAAGATAGCCTGCTTCCAGAGTTGATGGGGATCTGAGGTCAGAACGTATAGCGCCGTTCCGGCGAGTGATCCGAGCATCACTGCTGGAGTCGCCTCCGGAAACAGCGTGGCAAAGGTTACACCGACTGATGACGATGTAAGACCAACGCCTACGATAGTGAAGGTCTCAGACATATTTATTCCGTGTGTAGTTGGTTCAGGCCCTCGGGACGATTTAACAAGTAGGCGTGTCGATGATGGTTCCCGGAGCCTGAAAATAAAAAAGCCAGCGACAGGCTGGCAATGTGAGGGTAAGGCAGTGTCGGCTCTCTGGCCGAAGGGTCCCAGGTAGTGGGTTTGGTTTGTGGTGGCCGGCGCTGCTATCCGGCATTCACGGCTATCGCTTTACGACGCCATCAGGACATTCACCACAACGGACAGAGCACTCATGACTCGCATCATGTGGCGCAACCCCACGGCAGGGAGTCGAACCCTACAAATGCTCTTTCCTGTTGTGCACTCCGTTTCGTGGAGCGGACGGCATAACGTATTCGCGAATTCAGTTATGCACCTGATGCAAGATAAAGCCGCCGAGATGACGACTTGTTTTGCTGATGGCTCGCCTGGCTGGATTCGAACCAGCTACCAACCGCTTAGAAGGCGGTTGCTCTTTCCTCTGAGCTACAGGCAAATAAAAAGCCACCGGCGTTAACCAGTGGCTTGATGTTTATATGCGGTTCTATGGCTGAGCCTCCGACTTGACGCATCCCAAGTCCTCATAACGGCTTATCTCAGCTAGCCTACACGTCTTTCCGTAGTGTCAGCAGACCTCTCAGCATGCGATGGTTGGAGTTCCAGACGAACCGTCGAAGTTACCAACTAGGCGGTATCAATGGTGAGCACCGCCTCTGTTATCTCACCACTCCGCTCTTTCGCCTTTGACGTCCGAGCATACCTGAAAATATACACTTCTATTTCGCCAAATCAAGTTATTTGAGAAATATTTTTCATTTAATCAGCAATTATAGAAATCTCATTCTCCATTTCGCGCTTCATTGCATAGAAAAATTCTGCTTCGAATACTTTTTCACACCAGACAACCCGGCGGCGGCAAGCCTGGATATCTAATCCGGTGATCAGGTGCATCTTCCTGGCTATATCTTGCGTGCAGTTGCGTTCGCAGTATCGTTTAATGGCGTAATCGCGGACTGGGCTTTCACGGTGGAATAACTTGACCATCACCTTTTCAACGAACGCTGCATCATCTGATTCTTTGGCGAGAGCGATGATGTTGCTGGTAGAGGATTGAGGGATGACCAGTTCGCGAGCTTTCTTATAGAGTTCCTCACCTCTCAGCGCCCCACCCTCGTCGCTATAAAGCCAGTTGACCATTCTCTCGATGTGTCCACCCATATCAGGATTCCATTGAGTCCGGATCATCAGGCGGCCAATAACGTTAACAGCGCCAGCTGGTGAGTCATCGCCGCGATTAATTCTGCCCCACACTGACATCATGTACTGCACCCAGGCTCGTTGCTTGGTTGTGATGGTCTTCTTAGGATGCTTCCAGACACGCCGGAAATGGGCGTCATCGACAAAGTTAACCATGGTGTAAATTGGTGTGAGCTTTCTCATTACGCGGCTTCCTTCTGAGGCTGGTTGGTTTTGGTCTGGCTGTGCTTTGCTACTGGTAGCATGCTGGCGCGCTTAACGCTTTCTGCCTGGTACCGGAGGAAGTCGGCGTGGTTCATGCTGCCTCCGCCATTAGCTGTTCGTACGTCAGGTAAAGGCCCCAGCAACTGAAATGGACGTGCGCTTTCACTACAGCTTTTTCCTCATTGTTCCAGCGACAAAACCAATTGATTGCGCCGGATACCTCGCGCTCTATCTGGTGAGCTCCATCAAGATGGATCGGATACACCACGTCATCAAAGACAGCAGCGGTAGTCATTGGGTACTGTATTTTGCTCATGCTGCGTGCTCCTGTTGACGTGCGCGGCGCTTCTCCAGCGACCGGGCTTTGCGGGTGAATATGGATTTGATGCGCTTCAGATATGGGATATCGAACCGGCGCGGCTCGTTGTTAGACTCAAGACGCTCAACTCGTTCCAGGCCAATGCGGTCGATAAGACGGATGCGATACTCGACAGCATTGCCGCTCAACTGGCGATTACAGCGTGTGCAGGCACTATGTACGTTGAATGTGTTGAATTTCAGATGTGAGGCCGCACCACGCGAACGGTAATGGCTGGCGTCAATGGCGCTTCCAGTTAGGTAATTGCTTTTGCCAATAAGTGGATTGCCGCAGCTGACACATGGCTTACCTTCATCGCGGATCCTGATGTAGCGATTGAAAGCTGATTGAGCCTCTTTATCCCACTGAGATTTAGATTTGAGTGACTCGCGCTTGGCCTTGCGGCGTTTGCGCCCGGCCTTCTCTACCTCTTTCTGCTCCTTGATTCGCTTAGCGGCGGCTTTCACCTTCTCCTTTTCGCGTTCTTCCATTGCGAGGATTGCGCCGTGTTCCGGGCAGCACCAGCGGATCCGAATATCATGGAACTTCGGCACGAAGTATTCACCGCATACTTTGCACTTACGGCGGGATGGCTTACGCATGGGATTCACCCCACTGCTTGGCCCATTCGATTTCGAGGCGGGATTTCTCGCTGAACTTAACACCCTGCTGTGTACCGAACCAGTAGATAGCCTCAATGACTTCAACCATCTGCCGAACGGTCATTTTGCTTGTACGTTGTCCGAACATCACAATGCCGCCGTCCAGTCCGGGCGCCATTCTCTGCTCTTGTTTTTTGGCCTTGGCGACCATCGCAGTGATCAGGTCTTTCCAGTCGTCAGAGTCGTACTTATTGCCGAACCAGGTTACCTGGTCAGAGAGGTCTTTCAGTAGCGGCCACATTTTTCGGTTCTGATCCAGCGTGCGGGTCATCTCCTTGATATCGAGAACCAGCGGGCGTTTGGCGTCTACGGGCAACTCACGGATGTAGTTGATGGCGTTCTGCTTAACGATTTCGTTAATGAGGTGGTATTGCTGCTTCATACGCCACCTCCGCAGAGGCAAAACGCAGAATGCAGAAAATCGCAGGTGCATTTCTGCATCTGTGACAAGGTGATTAGTTCAGATTGTGGTCGCATTTAAGTCCCCTTAAATGCGCAGAAGTCGCTAACGGTTGTTCAGGCCGTCAGCACAGATAGTATGGACGGTTGATTCAACAAAATCAACGCGAGAAAAAGGCCTCCGGAGAGGCCTTTTGTTGGCAGACTGCGGCGAATGGATCACTAAAGGTATGACTTAGTCTGCCAAATCTTCATCAGTCGCAACTGGATAGTTCCAAATATCAAAGAACGCGACAGCAGCATCCCATTGACTCCATAAATTATCAATGACCCTCGCAGGCTCCATGGTTTTAAATACAGAATCAGCAGCATCACCGTTGTGCACTTCTTCATATAACTCCATGATCAGCAGATTTACAAAGTACTGTTTAAGCATCAATGCCTTATTGCTTTCTTTCTGCTGGGTATCTTGCTGGATAATCTCCATCGCCCTAACTAAGCATCTGATGATATCAGCAGCGTCATTAACGCTCCATTCCGATCCACTCTTACCTTTTGCCGATGAATTTGCCCTGTCTGCGCAAGCCCTTAACGCTTCATAGAGAAAAGTTCTTTGTTGTAATTGAAGTGCTTTTTTCGAGATGGTTTTGCTATTAAACGCCGCCCAAGCTGAGGCAAACGCCCCAATTGCAGAAGCGATCGCAGCTATCACATTCCAGTCAATTACATCCAATTTCCATATCATGTTCATACCCCACGAGAATACCCTGAAGATAATATCCATCAGGGTATTAGCGTTAGCAATGTAATTATTTTAACGCAAGTTATAGAGCTTTTTGCGCTGCCGCTATCATCGCTGCCCAGCAGAGTTTCGCCCGGTGCGCTGCCTGCTGGCACCCGCTCATAGCGTCGTACGCTTCCCATTCTCTCTCGTCGCTAAAGCTCTCATCAGGCTCTGATTCGAACCCATTGACGATCATGTCTTCTGTCGGCTCAACCGGCACCGCTACCCAACCATCTGGAATCACTGCTGACCTGAAAGGCTTTCTGTCTTTTACCCAGGTAACCAGTTCCTGAATGTACTTCTCACTGGTTGCCGCCAGCATTTCATCTGACTCCGGAGCCGCTATTCCAGCGTTGCTGAGCGCCAAGCGCAGACCATCCGGAATCCCCGGAGAGTTGCCGCTGGGCGACTCGGAAATTTTTGGCGAATAATCCAGTGCTGGCGCGGTCTGCATGGTGGTGGGCGACTCGGCGTTTTCGGCACCCTGAAGCATGGCGGCGCGGCGTAACTTGCCAGGAATGTCAGCCCATACCCCAGCACCAGTCCTGTCTTTGTTGCTGAGCAGGTCTTCTATCGCAGAAGCAGCCATGTGAAGCAGGTCTTCATCATGGATAGAGGCCGGCGCTAGAGGAGCGGAGAACACAGCAGTGCATCCTTCTCCAGCCTCGGCATACACAGAGCATGATTCGATATGCCCTGACCTGAGGAACTCGGCATATTCAGCGTCGATGTAGCCGACAGCCTCCGCTTCGAGCGATGCCAGCAGTGCATCCATGGCCACCATACCGAGCCCGAACATGTCGTACTGCTCTTTGTCTTCTGCCGGGTCATAGTCCTGCTGCCAGCACTGGAATGCATTGCGGAGGTCTTTTGCCTGCTCTTTGGTAATAGTGCTCATGGGTTAGCCGCCAAATGAAATGTGAATGAAAGAAAACAGCCAGAGTAAGAATTCAATAACGCACCAACCCGCTACAGCGCAGACGAGTGCGAAAACGATAATTGCCGTATTAAAATCACCTGAACTAAACATGTTCACACTCCTTTACCGGCTGCGGCGGCGTTATTTATGCGCTCAACCTCGCGCAGAATGGAAGATGAGACACCGACCAATCCACTGATAAGCTCCTGATACTCAGCAATCCGTTTTGCCTGCCAATCAACAAAATCAACCAGTGAGCCCTGAAGCCCATAGTCTTGTCGCAACATGTCGTAGATATCAGCCTTCTGAGATAGCTCAGTCACGCGTTCCTCTGCGGCTTCCAGCTCATCCAGCAGCGCCAGCACTGTGGCGGGGTCACACAACCTGAAGAACAACTCATCAGCATCACTGTTTCCACCAATGAATCCATACTCCATATTTTTATGGTCGGTTTGCAGAACCAAAGAGCCGTCGTTACCGAGGCACTGATATTTAATACTGCCACTGCCATCAATTCTGTCTCCGATGCGACCAGGCGTAGCCTTCTCCGCCGCCTCGCGCAATGCGCGTTTGTCGATGTTGCTCATTGGGCGGCCTCCCTTACTTCATCCCATTGCACCCAGGCATTTTCTCCATCAGCATCGATTTCACCTTTGTGTCCGCATTTGGAGCAGGCGGCTTCATCACCCGACCACAAAGAATCTGAGGTAACAGACCAGCCAGTTACCTTGGCTTTGCCGTTGTGGCACTTAGGGCAATCATCAAGCCATTCAACTTCTACAGTTGAAGGTCCAAATCCATGTTCAGTACGGATGCTCATGACTGCACTCCTTTGCGAAGCTGGGCGGCGAACGCCGATGAGTCATTGGCGTTTTGTTCAAGCCAATCAACGAGCGACTCCATATCAGTTACAGCTGGGTTGTCCAAAATGCTTTCGTATACTCGCTTAGACTCCTGAGCCCGCACTTCAGCCAGGAAAGCGTCTGTCGCCGGGGTTTCGATGCCTTTATCGACAGCAAGCAGAACGGATTTGATAACCTCTTCCTGATTCCCAACCCATGACCATGAGACTGAATGCCCCTGATTGTCTCCTGTTGAGTCATGCTCAATTACTGCAGTGTCGCCAAATGCGTCCGTCCACTCACTCGGGATATCTGATGGGCGCAAGGCTGCCTTCAGCCCCGCATTCTCCGCAGCCAACTTCTCAACCTGCATCTGCAGATTCTCGATTGTGATATCTGCCTGGCGACCGTAGCGCTCCAGTTCTTCATAACTCGGTTTCATGCTCTCACCCCATATACGCTTAAAATTCGCTTCATCGCCGGACTGTTCCGGCACTCCTGGCAGATCACGTTCACCGACTCAGCACGGCGACCTGCTTTCTTTTTTGCCTGTGCCAACGAATAAACACGGTGGCCTTTCGGCCCTTCAAACTTCAGTTCGCCAGAGTTGACCATCACCGAAATAACGCTGGAGATGCTCCGGTAACTGGTACCCATGGCCTCAGCAATTTGAGTTGCTCCCAGTTTGCTGCCATCACTCAGTACAGATGCGATCCGCGCCGGATAACTCTCATCACTCACTCTGCGTGCGGCAGCACTGCTGAATGCGCCATTCAACGCCCGGTTCTTCAGGTGGAGAGCACCAGCACCTTTTCGCCACTCCTGATAGTCAGCTTCACTGGTGAAGTAGCCAAAGCCAGCCATGCTGAAAATCATCCCCAGGCCGCGCAGTGCAGCGATTTCCCGATCGAGACCCTTACCACTGATGCCAATCACCACGATGAGGTCAGCGCGCTTAACAGGCTGGTTAGCGGCCACGTAATCAACGATGCGTTGTTTTAAGCTGTCCATCTCACACCATCCCGTTCGACTTGTTGCGGTTGTAATTCGCCTGGAGTAACTGGATCGGCGTAGGCCCATGCTCAGCAGCAGGTGCTGCAATTGCCCGGCGCACTGGCGGCACTGGCTTACCCTCGGTGACGCGCTTCTCCCACATGTCCAGCAGATCACCGGCCTCGCGTGCCAGCTCCCCATGCGTTAACTGGCGCTCTGCGCTGCGGTGACGTAGTTCGACGCAGATGTGGTACATGACCGGCTGCGACCAGGGGAATTGCTCACTGGAGGTAAATTCGAACGAACGGTTACGCCAGTCCCAGTATTCGGCGATCACCTGGTCAATGGTGATTCCCAGCGCGCCGCCACTCTGTTTGCACCAGGCGACGAACTGGCCAGGCGACGGCAGGAAAGGACGCTCCTGACGGCGGGCAATGCGCATGCCGGCATCGACCTGAGCCATTGAGTGGATCCCGTTCTCCTGGAACGCCAGCAGCCACTGACGACGGAATTCGTTCAGGTCGTCCTGGGTGCGGAAGTTCGCCATGCTGGCCGGGAACGCGGCGCGCAGCTCGTTGAACAGCTTGTTGAATACCTGCGCCACCTGCTCGACCGGCGCGCGCTCCTGGTACTGCTCTGGCAGGTTATGGGCCATGCGGCTCATCTGCTCGCGGTCGTGGTTAAGCATCTGCTCTGCAAGAGATTTCATCGCATCACCTCATAGGCCCAGTCAGTGTTGTTGAAGTCCAGATCCGTCTTAGCGGCTGGTTTGCCGCGCACTGCCGCTTGCTTGTTCTGATAACTCAGCTTCTGGCTGGCAGTGATAAACCAATTTTTTGGCTTCTCATGAGTGAACTCGATATCCAGCTTCTGAAGCTCGTAATTCAGGTCTATCAGCGGGTACAGGCTTAACCATGCCTGGTAGTCCTTGTGGTTCAGCCGTACGATCTGGCCCTCGAATGCGTACCGACTCGATATTTCATGAATATCTGCATTGGCCTCTTCGCAAGACGCGTCAGCGGCTTGGGTGTTAACCAAGGAATCCGGATCAGGGATAGGGGAATCAGGAATCAGGTTAAGGGAATCAGCAGGATTTAAACTGTTCTTAACCTGTTCTTGCACCTTACTAACACCGTGCTTTTCTTGTGCTTCATTATTTTCAATTACTTGAGGCTTTCCCTCTTCTTCCTTTTCCTCTTTTGCATCTGAATTGCACTGTTCTTGTTCGGTGCCATTTTGGTTCTGATACGGTTCTGGTATCTCACTTTCCGCTTCTTTGCAGTGCGGGTTCTGGTGCTTTTTCCAGTTAGAAACCTGAATGTAGGAATCGCCTTTTACCTGGTAACGATGGATGAATTTGTGCTGATGCAGCTGCTGCAACAAAGCGTCACAATCGACATCATCAAAAGGCAGCACCATGGCTTTAATTTTCTTAGGGCGGTCATCCAAGCGACCCTCTTTATCGGCGATAGTCCACAGACCAGCGAAGAGAATGCGCGCCAGCGGCTGACATTCTGCAAGCTCGTCGTTCGTGAAAAAGCCGGGTTTGATATTTCGCGATCTGGCCATTTAAAACTCCACTGGTTGTTCTGGGCCGTAAATTCCACGTCTATCAAGCTCTTCTCTATAAGCCTGATATTCATTCATGGCTTCTTTTAGCGCCTGTTCATCAGCCGGTTCGATCGCATACGCATTTGAATCGTGCACAGCGATAACAACGCCGCTTGTTCTGCGGATATTGAAAATAGTTTCCGCACCGATTCGAATTAATCGCTCAGCAGCTGCAAGCTTGTCGCCGAAGACGCTAATCCCAATCTCATTAAAAAGTTCAGGTATATTGATTTTGCTGAGGCTCTCAAAAATGATGAAGTCGTGGTAAATAGCTATATATTCAGCTTTTTCACCGACCTGGCATTCACAGCTGCAAGAGCACGCATGAATAATTTCTTTCAAATCAAGCTGAAAAAATTCGCGAGACTCGTTTACTCTCCACTCCGACAAAGCATCATGAATCTCTTTTTCAGCTTCGAGCGGAGAATGGCTGTAGAAAGCCGCTTCAACCTTGAATGGAGCAGGAACACCAGTAGCTGATGAAAGTTCTCGCGCTCGAACTTCCGGGCTTGTTGTGGTCATTCCAATTTTGTAGATGCCAGGCATACATGGATTGCTTAACACGTATACCCACCCTTCCATTCTGAAGTCGGCTGGAACATCCATAGTCTTCAATACGCCGACTTGCTTTGTTAATGGCTCGAGATGCATAATTGCCTCTGTGAATTGATCCAATTAATTCCACCAGAAAGTCGGTTCTGTTCGCGCAGAGCGGCTTTCGCCATTTCTGTAGTTCTCACATAACCCCCAGCATCGAAGTGACCATAGTCATCAACGGCCCTACCTGCTCCGGCATGAGGCGGAACAGCGACGCTATGCCCTCGCTTACCTCTTTCAGCTTCTGATGCTCTGGAGCGTCCAGCAGCACGGCCTGCTTTGCTTCGGCACACTCTTTCATTGCGGATGCGATCAGCGACATCGTGTCGTTCTGTGGCGCCAGGCGGTTTCGATACTCCAGCGGCAGGACGGCCATGATTGCCGGGGCCAGCTGGCGAATGTTGTTGGCGGCGTATTCGGTGTCGCCATCAATCCAGCGGAACACCTTCTGCATCTGGCGGTGCGAGTCGGCGGGGATATCCAGACCGGTGCCGCCAGTGGCTCC
>OAWZ01000265.1_pt1 | contig 33362 bp, 18 predicted proteins | sample 1477091 | NCBI WGS metagenome assembly OAWZ01 (sample SAMEA2580282, study PRJEB22360) | human gut metagenome | biome: human gut; feature: human-associated habitat; material: faeces | place: Denmark | collected 2008/2010
GGAATTGATGGCTATCGACACTACACCTGGCAAGCAGACCAGCCGTTACAAAGGATATAAATAGTTTTCTCATAAATTATTCATTTCAAACATTAGAAATTCAGGTTGATACCAAAATTTATTACTTTTTGTTGTGGATAGAATTGTCCATTACTATTGTTCGATGATTCAGGATCTACCTTCTTTACGTTATCCCATGTAAAGAGATTGTAGGCATTCGCATATACTCTAAGTGAACGTACTCCGAATTTTTTCAATAGTTTGCGAGGTATAGTGTAACCTAACTGAATGTTTTTCAGACGCAAGTATTTGGAGTCTTTCAACCAATAGTCAGATTTATAATAATTAGGATGCGCGGCAGTAGCTGCCTTAGTGAAACGTGGGTACGTTGCTGTTGCTGCTGTTTCCGGTGTCCATCTTCCGATATGCTCTTCGTAATAATTACCCCAGAAATTATCCCATGCAATATCCTGTTGCAGATAGATGGATGAACGGGCAGCTCCCTGAAGCAATATACTAAAATCAATTCCTTTCCAGTTCAAACCGGCAGCAAGAGAGAAAGTCATTTCAGGGACCGGATTATAGCCGATAGGAGCTTGGTCGTTAGAATCGATCACTCCATCATGATTCAAGTCTTTATATTTAATATCTCCAGGTCGGCTTACTTGTCCGAATTGAACGGGAGAACTTGCTACATCTTCATAAGAGCTAAAGAAACCGTCGGAAATATAGCCGATAAACTGTCCGATAGGATTTCCCGTTTGTGACATATAAGCATAGGGCTTTACAGATTCACTTTTCTCTACAATTTCATTGTGTGCATACCCATAAATCCCTTTTATGGAATATCCGAAATCTCCTTTTTGATCTTGATAGCCTATTTCCAGATCGTATCCCTGATTTGTTACGACACCATAGTTTATGGGAGCCAATCCGTTTGAACCGGCTGCTTGAGAATATCTTTCCGGTTCACATAGGATATTACTACGACGTTCTTTAAAAAAGTCGATACTGGCAGATATTTTATCTTTCAACCATTTGGTCTCAAGTCCTAAGTTATATTTCCGTGCAACTTCCCATGTGATATTCTCATTGGCACTTTTTCCTTGAATCAGACCTTTAATCGCAGGATTATGTGTCTCTCCAAAAGTGTAGCCTAGTCCTTCATCGTATCCTGAACGATAATAGTAAGAGAAACCTCCCAGCTTGTCATTACCAACTTCACCATAAGAGAAGCGTAGTTTAGTAAAACTTAAGATAGGGTTTTCTTTAAAGAAAGGTTCGTTAGTCAGTACCCATCCCACTGATGCTGCAGGAAAGAGCTGATAACGGTGTCCTTCCGCAAAACGGTTTGAGCCGTTATAGCCTGCGTTAACTTCGAATAGATAGCGATTCTCATAATCATAGTTAACACGTCCTACTAAAGCCTGATAGATATGAGGTACATAAGAATAGCGTCCACCGGGAGTGGAAGTGTAACTCATATTATAAAGTACCAGTCCAGATATATTATGTCCGGAGAAGGATTGCTTATAACGAACTGCCGCTTCAGCATACTTCCGATGTGTAGCTGCCGTTTTATTGGTGGCTTTTGTTGGCAACACCATTTCAAGTCCTTGTTTATAAGTCCCGTTTACAGGATTATATTGATAGATATTGGGACGCTGCTGTATGCTTCGGTTATTGCTCCAGCCTGCATCGTAAGAGAATTTTCCGTCTATACTTAATCCTTTTAACAGTTTTCTTAGGTTATATTTAAAAGCAAAATCTGTCTCAAGTTTGTTATTGAAATTAAGAAAAAATCCTGAATAGCATAATGTCACGAGTGGATTCTGTCTCCATATACCATCGGCGGCGGCATAAGTTCCATTCGCATTTAAGATTGGGAATGCTTGAGGAGAATTGCGGTAGAACATGCCGAACAGACGCAGTGCTTCCTGTCCGTCAGCATCATAGCCATAGGGGCGGTTCTGACTTCCGAAACGATAAGCAAGATTCACGGATACCTTGAAATCTTCAGTTAGGTTGATATCGATATTCGAACGAGTGGTGAGCCTACTGTACTTATATTCCGAATTATAACCTTCTTTGTATAAGCCTTTTGCTACATCGGGCGAGGCTGCTAAAAGAGTTTGTATTGTCTCATGCTCTTTAATTTTGTCTACGTCTGTCTCAAACATACCGGTTTGAGTGAAGTATCCCACAGAGACGAAGTAACGTACTGTTTTATTTCCGCCCGATAGGTTTACATTGTATTTCTGTTGGAGACCATTTTTCGTAAACATATCTACAAAGTCATTGTCCGGGTGTGTAAACGGACTTTTCTGGGTACGATATAGATAGTTGTCATATTCTGACAGGAAAAGGCCGCGAGTATTACCGGTATCGGAAGGGTCAAAGCCATCATTGATAGCACCCTCACGCATGAATCTTGAAACGGATTCTGAATTTAGGGTTTGGGATATGCGATTGAAGGAAGTAACACCAAATTCAGATGAGAAAGAAATTTGAGTTTCTCCTTCACGACCTCTCCGGGTAGTTACCAATATCACACCATTGGCTCCTCGTACACCGTATACGGCTGTTGCAGAAGCATCCTTTAACACGGAGATAGTTTCAATATCATCAGGGTCGATTTGCGCCATAGGTCGTTCTACCCCGTCAATCAGTACTAAGGGGCTAGAGTCGTTCAATGAAGCACGACCACGAACAAACATCGTAGCCTGATCACCGCCGGGACGTCCGCTCTCTTGTCGGGTTACTAGTCCCGGGATGCGGCCACCTAAAGCGTTTGTGACACTTGATACAGGCATGCTTTTCAAGTCTTCAGTTCCGACATTAGAAATTGAACCGGTCAGAGATACTTTTTTCTGTGTTCCATATCCCACCACAACAACTTCATCTAATTGTGCAATGTCTTCTTCCAAGGTGACATTGATAAAAGGATGATTCTTTTTTATGGCAATAGATTGTTCTATAAAGCCGATCATTGAGATAAGAAGTGTTTGCTCTGCTTCGTTGGACAATGTAAGAGTAAATTTGCCATCCAAACCAGTCACTATTCCATTATTAGTCCCTTTCTGAAGGACAGTAGCGCCAATCATCTCCATTCCTTGGGCATCTTTAACAATTCCGCTAACTTTGGTTTGTGCACAGACATGCCAGATGGAGCTGGTTAAGCATATGAATAATATTATTATCTTTTTCATGTTTTCTATCTATTAAATAGTTTTGATGCCCGTTACCAACCTGGATTCTGTTGGATGGAAGGGCTTTCCTTGATTACTTTCAGAGGAATAGGATGATAATACATGTAATCTTTAAAATTGCGTGCTTCATCTACTGTAATGCGTGTATAATGAAGCCCGGAAGCATTTTCTTCTACTTTCATTCCGATAATAGGTTCTTTAAGTTGATTGCCATCCATCCAACGTCGCAAATCGAAGTAACGATGTTCTTCAAAACAGAGTTCGATACGGCGTTCTTGCTTCACTTTTTCCATAAAGTTGTTATCTGTCACCCCATTAAGAAATTTATCATTTGTTCCGAATCCGGCTCTGGTACGTATTTTTTGTACGGCTTCTATTGCTGTCAAACCATAGCCTTCTGGATCCGCACTCATACCGTAAGCGTGGTGCATGGCTTCTGCGTAGGAAAGTAGGATATCAGATAAGCGAATCATCGGGAATAAGTGGAAAACGGTACCCACATTGGCCTGTCCGAAGTTCAGTGTTTTGTCCAGGAATTTAGCTAAGTAATATCCCGTATTGGTCGAACGGTTCTTCACTTGGTTGAGTCCGTCTATGGTTGTGTTATCACTAATTCGCGTATAAATGGTATTCTTTCCATAAACCGAACCGTCATATCCGATAATTGCTGCCAAACGCGGGTCTCTGTTAGTATACATGCTTGCACCGTCAGAAGAATGGGTATAATCGCTTCCATCTTTCATGGTAAATGCATCGATCAATTGCTGTGAAGGTACTGTACCTCCTCCCTGATCTTTTGAGATTGTAGGGGGATAATGTCTGTTTTCCAGACCATTGTCCTTAGCAGCTGTATAGAATAGGATATATTCCGGATTAGGATTGGCATTGATAAAGATCTTGTCGTACGTTTTAGCAGCAGTAAGAGCTATCAGATTATATTTTTTATTTCCATTCGGAGATATTGTTCCGTCTGCATTTAGATTGATTACATCTGCACAAGCTTTGGCTGCAAGTTTCCAACGTTCCGTCACATCCGAGCCGTCAGTATAGCCTAGTAGTGGATCGTTATTATCTGTTCTGTTGTAGAGTGGGCTTGCAGCATAGAGTAATGTCTTGGCTTTAATAGCAAGTGCCATTCCTCTAGTCATACGGCCATAAGAACCATTTCCACCTTCCGGATCAACTTTCAATACAGCGGCAGCACTCTCACATAACTGTACGATGTGATTGACGCAGTCTTTGAAAGAGTCTCTTGCCTTTGTCTGCAGTTCAGGATCGTCGACTTTGTAAATACGATCGACAATAGGAAAGCCTCCGTAGTGTCTTAACAGGTTAAACTCAAATAAGGCTTGTAAACATTCAGTTTCCGCACAATAGGTATCTTTAAATGCCTGGATGTCTTCTTCTGTCTTATTTTGTAACACCAAGTCAGCCTCACGCAAATACTTGCGGGCAAAAATGGCTTGTTGAATTCCCTTGTATGACTTATTCCAACATTCTTCAATCGGATTTGAAGAAGTGACATACCCACGAGACAACTTATGAATATCCGAATCTATGATTGTACTTATTCCATCATTGGTGGCTGCATCTAAAAAGGCATTTCCTACGTGGTTGAAGCCTTCGGGAATATATGCATACACCTGATTAATCGGTTTCAGATAGTTCTGTTCATTCGTAAAAATATCATCAGGCTGGGCCCAGTCATAGGGCATATCATCCAGATAATCACAACCGGAAAATGTTAGTGTTGCGCTTATTGCCAAATAAATTATCGATTTTTTCATGCTATCAGAATTTTAAGGAACAACCTATACTCATGTTTCTCGTCAAAGGAGCTGCCAGTGAAGGAGCTTCAGGATCAACCCATTTATATTTTGTCCAGGTAATCAGATTCGTTCCGCTAAGGAAAAGCCTCAATCCCTTAAGATGGATTTTCTGTATCATTTTTGTAGGAAAGTCATAGGCAACTTCCAGTGTTTTTAATCTTAAGAAATCAGCATCTTTCACATTTAATGTACTTATCTGCCTGTTATTAAGATTGGCATTGTCCAGTGTTGTTAAACGTGGGAATGTTGCATTCTGGTGTTCGGGTGTCCAGTAATCAAGTTGATGCTCAAATATGGTTCCGTTATCTGTGAAAGGATTCATCACAATGTCCGAATATTGACGAGAGACTTTTGCGGCTCCCTGAAATAATGCGGTGATCGAAAATCCTTTGTAGCCGACTCCTAAGTTAATACCATACATGATTCTGGGAATGTCTCCGTAACCGATAGGTACCATATCGTTTACATCAATCTGTCCGTCTTTGTTTATATCTTCATAACGTACATCACCTGGTTGGACATCAGAGAATGTTTGTACAGGGGAGGCTGCTATTTCTTCCCAAGAATTGAAAAAGCCTTTTGCAATGTATCCTCGATTTTCTCCTAAAGGCCGTCCCTGATTCTTCAACCATTCGTATGGCTGATCTACTTCACCGTTTGCAATCAGTTCATTCGTAGAATAAGAGAATGTACCACCTATGAAATAGCTCCAGTCTGCAATATTTGAATTCCACATGGCAGATAAGTCTACTCCATGACTATTGATTTTGCCTATATTCTGCTTAAATTCCTTTACATTGCCGACAAGAGAACTGATTTTGTTATTTACTACATACATATCATGACGGTTGTCTTTAAAAAATTCTGCCGTAACAGATAACCGGTCTGAAAATAGTCGGGTATCTATTCCGATATTCAGAATTCTAGCTTTCTCCCAAGTCAATCCGGGATTTGGAAGTATATCCTGAATGTATCCTCCAAGCTTTGTTCCCATGTTTACCCCTGTGATATAGACTTCGTTTTGCGGCCACATACGTCCCCTGTAATAAAAGGCGTCTACGCCGGATGAGTTGCCGACTTGTCCATAAGATGCTTTTAGCTTCAGGTAGGGCACTATTTTTTTTGCATCTTTCCAGAAAGATTCGTTAGAAACAGTCCATCCGGCAGATACTGTAGGGAAGAAACCGAATTTGTGTCCTGGACCAAATTTGTGAGATCCCTGATAAGCTCCGATAACATCGATGCCATATCTTTTATCATAATTATAGCCGAACCAACCATTTGCGCTTTGGAATCGGGTTGGCAATACCATTTCATCATTGCTTTCATATTGTTCATAGAAAGCTAAAGCCGAAACTCCATGTTTTCCAAAGGTACGGTTATAATCTAATTGAGCCACGATACCGGTCCGGCGGAAAGAACTGGTATTATCTACCTTGTTTATCATCGAGTCATCTTCGCGGGTCCGGCGGAGAACATTCTCATTCGTCGCATCCTTTTCGTAATATGCGAAAGTTATTGTACGTCTGATAGAAGAAATTGTGCGTGAATCCATGGATAGAGCAACAGAAGCTTTTAATCCCTCTGTTATGAAGGAAAGATCCTGTGAGAGTTTTGTGCGGAAAGAACCATACAATTGTTTGTCCTGGAAGTAGCCGGAGCGATTTAGCATTGCCCATGGATTTTCACGGAATGCATTTCCTGCTACAATTTTCCCATCTTCTGCATTGATAACATTGCCGTATTGATCTGTATATCCTTGGTCATTGTACCATTCTGGGAAGATTCCTTGCGGTAATGTGACTAGATTTTTATAGATATTTTCGGCTCCGCTGCCAGGGCCATTCTGACTTTGATACCAGCCATACAGATTTACATCCAGTTGGGTAGTGCGAGTTACGGCAAAATCGATATTGGAACGGATATTAAACCGTTCGGCAGAGTGATTGGTATTATAATCATGTGAATCATCTGTATTGAAGTAGCCATTGTTACGAGTATACATTGCATTCACGAAATATGTACTTTTTTCTGTTCCTCCTTGGATATTAAGATTATAGCGTTGGCTCCATCGGATATCCTTTAAATATTTATCAGCCCAATCTACATTGGGATATAAAATGGAATTAGGATCATTCTTAGCATAATTCATTATATCATAGTTCGAATACAAGGGATCCAGATTGTCATTATGGCGGGCTATGTTGTGCTGTCTTGCATAATCGGCTGCGTTTAATGACTTTAATTCTTTAAGTGGTTGTTGAGCTATAATTTGAGCTGTCAATTCAACCTGTGGTTTTCCCTTTGCTCCCTTACGAGTTGTAACCAGAATAGCTCCACTGCCTGCACGCATTCCATATAAGGCTGTTGCTGCAGCATCTTTCAATACGGTAATTGATTCTACTTCGTGTGATGACAAAACAGCAAAATCCCGTTCCTGTCCATCAACCAATACTAATACATCGGGCGAATTACTCCTTTGCCCTCTTATCCAGAATGAATTCTGTTCATTCACTAATCCACCACCTTGCACTTGTCGGGCAAAATAACCAGGTACCAGTCCGGCTAATACTGCCGAAAGATTTGTAACAGGTAGATTGCGTAACTGTTTACCCGAGATTGTGTAGGCTGAACCGTTATAATCTCCCATAGGGAGTACACGATATCCTAAATCCAAGGGTACATCTTCTTTGTTTTGGACATTTTGTGCCTGGCATATCAAATAGCCAGGAAGTAGCCCAACCAACAACATTTTTTTTAAGAACTTCATATGTACAATTTTTAAGTTAACGTCATAGTAATTTTATTGATTATTTTGAATTTTGTCTATTAATACCTTCATCCAGTATCCTCCGATCACCGAACGAGCTCTAAAGCCAACCCATCGTCCGCTGTCTGTATGGTGCCAGTCGCTGATAGGTACACGTGATACTGTTTCATTGATATATTTATAGACAGGATCAGAGAATTTCTGGAAGGTTTCCTTATCTGAAGACATAGCCGCCGTCCACATGATCCAGTCGGATTTTGTGTATTCTTTACGAGAGTCCAGAGGAAGCCCGTAAGGATTCTGCTTTGTCAAGTAATAGTTAATCTCTTTTCTGATAACATTATTAGGGAATAAATTCAGGTTCCACAACTTATCCCAAACCATGTTATATTTTTGACTCCAGGTATCTTTACGGTCAAAAGCCAGACGGTAATGATCTCCCTCATTCGCCATTTCTTCCCATTTCACCGCCATTTTCTTGGCTATAGCCGCATATTTGTCTGCTACATCATTCAATCCGAGCATCCGAGCCATTTCGCTGTATCCGGCCACTCCCATGATAGCTTTTACAGAAAGATTGGCATTGTGTGCCCAATGTCCGGCGAAGTCATCCGTGCAAAGTTGGTTTTCCGGGTCCTGTCCATACTCTACTAAATAATTGGTCCATGTCGTTAGAATGTCCCAATATTTCTTAGCATAATCTGCATTACCTTCAATTTTCGAAATAGCTGCAGTTAGAATCACCATATTACCACTTTCTTCAATCGGCATGTCACCACCATAAACTTGTCCATTAGCTATTGGATAAGTGCCAAGGTCATGTGCTGCGAAAGGTTTATCCCAGCGACCGCTAGCACTATATTCAAAGATACTAGTCATCATTGCCTTTTGTAAATCAGGATTATAGACCAAAAACAGGGGAGCAGACGGATAGGTCAGGTCGACTGTATTGATACAACCATTACTGTTATTCTCTTTAGAGAACCACATCAGATTGCCTTCTTTGTCTGTAAATAGTTTGTGAGCAGAAATAACTTGACGATAGGCTGCAGAGCATATTTCTGCATATTTTTTACCACCTGCTTTTTCTGCATCGTTATAAATAAGCTCATCAAGTGCACGACAACGCTCCATGATGGATTGATAGTTATCTCTTAGTTTTTCGAAAGCTTCAAAAATCGTTACTTTACCATCATGCTTCCAATATCCCATACGTTTCTCATACATATATTCAATGGAATAAATGTCATCATAACCGATCATCAAGAAACCATCTTTACCATCTTTGGTAACAGTTCCAAAATTATGTACATAAGCCATTGCAGGAGTATTTTCTTCCCGACGAGTAATCCATTTGGTCTTACTTGAAGCTAAAGTCCCATTTTTAACAAAAGCTTCCTTCATTCCGCTATAGTCACCCAAACTTATAGATTTTCCTGCTCCATTTACACTACCAAGATATACATATCCCCAGTCAGCACAAATCAAATCACCTTTACGATCACATATCGGCTGGTTGATGGTGCCAGCTTCTACATAACTAATGCCATTTTTCGATAATGTACGTGCAATAGTAGGCTGAGTAGTCTCATTCACTGCTAATACCGGAGTCGTTTCTATATAGAATTGTACATCATGCTCTTTTTTATCAAGAGGACACACGCGATAGGAGATGTAGTTAATCGGAGTTGACAACAAATCCAAGTCATCTATCAATTGAGGCGCTGTAAATACAACATCTAATTCGACAGGTCCGCAGGTGAATGTATAGTAACTGGAAGTGGCTAGTACATCTACCGATTTCTGTACAGCCTCATTTTCAAATGTTACTGCATTTTTCTTTTCACGATATAAACCAAAATCCACATAAGATCCTCCAGTTGTGTTATGACAATGCGCTGCAATCACATTTTTGCCATTACGAAGTTTTTTCTTGGCTTCATCTGAAAGTTTTAGGTTTACATTATTCTTCCATACGAGATCTGTAGCAACCAGTTTTTCTCCATTTAAATATAATTCGAATACATCGTCATGAGAATAAATAAGAAAAATATTCTCTGTTAAATCCAAATCATTTATTTCAAATGTACGGCGGATATAAATATCTGTATTATCTCCTTTCCATTCTGTGCGAACACGTGGCATATCACGGCTACCGAAAGCTGCTTTACCTTTTTTCCAACTACTATCATCAAACTGGAATTCTTGCCATCCATTTGCTGGTTGACTATTAGTATATGCAGCCTCCCAACGTTCCACATTTGTCATGGGAGCAATAGGTATTAAAGCTACTTGATCTTTACCCAGGAAACGATACACTTTACCATCTACGCGTAAAGCCCCTACTAATGGTTTCTTAGCTGTAGTCCAGTGTTCTGTACTTCCTTCCATTAATTTATCATAGGGAGACCAGATAGAGAAGTGAGGATCTGAAACAACGATAGGTACCGATGGAGTACGTAACGCTACCTCTTTTACTGGTTTAAATAAGTTGCCGGTTTGAGCATTTGCGAATAAACCGACCGAAAAGGCCATTACTGTTAGTAGTTTCTTCATAAATATTTTCTAATTAATCTACAATTTTAAGGTTACCCATCTACAATCTTGTTTACCTATAAAAGAAAAACAAACCCTACGTTTTCTTTTATTTCTCTTTTTACCTTCTTACTATTACCTTTTAAATGCAATCTTACCTTTCTTATCGCTATACCTAAATAATATATTAAAATCAGTACTGTCGAATATTTATAAATGCTAGAGGAAAAGTTTATATAGAATTGTGTGTTTCAGGTAGGACCCAGGAGTCATACAAATCCATTTGTTTTTCCATAGCATTTTATTTGTAACGCTACAAAATAATGGAATTAATGCTAAATATTAGGAAAATCTGTGTTCAAGAAAGGACAAAATCTATTCTTTTTTCAAATTTTGAGTGTTTTTAAAGTGCAAAATAAGTCTCTTACAGTGTGCTTTGAGTAGTTTTTTTCCTTTTTGAGCAATATTTATCCACTTTTATTAAGATAGTACAATGTTTTTGGAGGTTCTAGCTTTTAACGATGAGATATTGCTCATATCGAATAGCTTTTGTAATTTTGCAATACGAAAGCAATACAGATTTACTATCGCAAAATATACTCCATATATTAAACCAAAGTACGTCACTCGAGAGGGGACTACTGTCCTCTATGTTCGATATAACTACAATCGAACTAAGCGTACGCTCATCTCTACTGGATACAGTATTAAACCGGAACACTGGGATTCTAAAAAGAGATGGATTAAGCGCGCTTGTCCAAACTATGATGAAATTGATGCCTGCCTGATTAGAATAACGTCCAAGCTTGGAGAAATTCTTACATATGCTAAGATAAACGGAATAAGTCCAACCGTAGATTTTGTTTTACTTGAATTAAAAAAAAATAGAGAATATGAATTACGTCCTAATCGGGTAGATATATTTGACGCATTAGAAAGATATATTACAGAAAAAGCTCCAGTTGTTTCTGCAGATCAAATAAAAGACTACCGAACACTTCGTAAACATCTGATCGCTTTCAAAGAACATTCATCGCAACCAATTACTTTTCATAACCTGAATCTTATATTTTATAATGAATTCATGGATTATTTATTTTATAAGGTTATAAAGCCCGATGGGAGTGTTGGCTTGCTCACTAATTCTGCAGGAAAAATTATACGTTTGTTAAAGGGATTTGTTAATTATCAAATAGATAAAGGAGTTATTCCTCCAATTGACTTGAAGCATTTTAAGGTCGTAGAAGAAGAAACTGATGCTATTTATTTAAGTGAAAAGGAGCTTTCAACAATACACGAGTTAGACTTGTCAGATGATAAGCAATTGGAAGAGATTAGAGATGTTTTTATTACTGGGTGTTTTACAGGACTACGATATAGTGATCTCTCAACATTAAGTCCCGAACATATTGACTTAGATAATGAGATTATAAATCTTAAACAGAGAAAAGTGCATAAAGCTGTCATAATCCCTATGATTGATTATGTACCGGAAATACTCAAGAAATACAACTATGATTTACCTAAAATCCCTAGATATATATTCAACGAAAGAGTTAAAGAATTGGGGCGAAGAGCAAAATTAAAACAAAAAATTGAAGTTGTTCGCAAAAAAGGAAAGGAACGGGAAAAGAGAGTCTATGAAAAATGGGAGATGATCTCTTCTCATACTTGCCGACGATCGTTTTGCACAAATATGTATTTATCCGGCTTTCCTGCCGGAGAACTTATGCGCATATCCGGGCATAAAAGTCCATCTGCATTCATGAGATATATAAAGGTGGATAATCTACAGGCTGCAAAAAGACTAAAAGAACTTCGAGCTAAACTTGCCAGGTAAAGATTGAAATATTTCATCTTAGTTATTTCAAATTATGTTCTATTTTTCATATATGCAGAAGAATTAAGATTCTATTGAGTTGCTAAATAGAAAAAAGAAAGTCACATTTACATCATATATATTCTTTTTATTGAATATATAGCATAATTCTTTATAAATATGTACTTTTTCCTACTATCGAAAAGATGTTTTGATATAATGAAACAAGTCGTTGGTTTAAAAGGAACATCTCTTACCTTTAAAAGAAACTACTTATTGGTTTAAAATAAACCACACTATGGACTCCTGAATGGGGTTCTAACATCTACTTTCCTTATTACCTTAAGCTATCACACAATAACATTTCTCTGCAAAATAGCATAAAAAGATAGATAAATCATTCCAGAAAGCTTTATTTACGTCGAATTCATTCAACAAGAGTAATTATTCAATCTATTTGATTCTTAATATCTTAAAATGCTGCTAGTTTTTATGTCATAAAAGAAATTACATAGATAAATGGAAAGAGAGAGAGGAAAAATATTCATTTTTTCAGATTAGTCCATTTCTCATCTTAGACTACCACTACATTTATCCATTAACTTTTTATTTATTAAAAGTCTGCTCATAAATTAGAATTTTGTATTTCATTTAATAGCCACAACAACACAAAGACAATACAGCATGAATGTATTCTATTGTATTTCAATTAGTTAACAAATAACAATTTAGTCTGGACAGGACCCGGAAAACCAACTTTGCACGGATGACTTCGCCGGACATTGGGCACACAATGCCAATCTTTCTGTAAAAGCTATCATGGGAGTGGCCGGATACAGCGAAATGGCTCGGATGCTCGGATTGAATGATGTAGCAGACAAATATGCGGCTATAGCCAAGAAAATGGCGGTGAAATGGGAAGAAATGGCGAATGAGGGAGATCATTACCGTCTGGCTTTTGACCGTAAAGATACCTGGAGTCAAAAATATAACATGGTTTGGGATAAGTTATGGAACCTGAATTTATTTCCTAACAATGTAATCGGAAAAGAAATAAACTATTATTTGACCAAACAGAATCCTTATGGACTTCCTCTGGATTCGCGTAAAGAATACACAAAATCTGACTGGATCATGTGGACAGCGGCTATGTCCCCGGATAAGGATACTTTCCAACGATTCTCTGATCCAGTCTATAAATATATCAATGAAACAGTATCTCGTGTACCTATCAGTGACTGGCACCATACAGACAGCGGACGATGGGTTGGCTTTAGAGCTCGTTCGGTGATTGGAGGATACTGGATGAAGGTATTAATGGATAAAGTTCAGAATAATCAATAATTTAAATCTAGTGTATTATGAAATGTAAAACTATGAAACATGGGAGCATAGGGTTACAGTGTATGATGTTGGCATTCGTTTTTGCAGTCTGTTTTACTGGCTGCAAAGATAGCAAAGACGAGACATCAGCACCTTATGATCCGAATCAGCCAGTAGAGGTAACTGATTTCACACCCAAGTCGGGAGGTGGAAAGAAGAAGATGATTATCTATGGCAGTAATTTTGGCACAGATCCTTCTCTTGTTTCCGTTAAGGTAGGTGGAAAAGAAGCTATTGTTATTAGTGCTAAAGGTACTAGTATTTACTGTTCTACGCCGGAAAGCTGTTTCGAAGGAACTATTGAAGTAAAAGTGGGTGAGCAAACTGTGATAGCATCTGAAAAATATCAGTACGAACCGCAAATGGTAGTAACAGACTTATGCGGTGATGTAGATGAATTGGGTGAGGGAAATATTGTAGAAACAGGTCCGTTTGACGATTGTGGAAAGATAGATTATCCTTTTTGGTTTTCTTTCGATCCTCAACATTCTAATATCCTTTATTTGTCTCAAAATAATGGGCTTTTGAGGGTGCTGGATCTGGAACAAGAAATGATCTATACCAAGAAGCTAGATAATATTAACCGCGCAACTACTATTACATGGACTAATGATGATGATATGATATTGGCGGCTCCCCAAAATGGTGGTGCTAAGAATAGAAACAATATTATTTTAAAGCGTGAAAGCAGTACAGACGGGCAGGATTTCAAAGAGTCCAGTTGGGTAGCTTTGGCGCGTGGTAATGCTTGCAATGGGTCTATGGTACTTCCACAAACGGGAGAGCTTTACTTCAATCATCGTGCAACAGGCAATGTGTACAGATATAATTTTGAAGAAAACGGCTATAATAACAATCCGGAAGTTCCTGGTGGAGCAGGGTTGAATGAACTTTTGGCATTTAGTGTACCTAATCAGACGGTTGACTTTAGTATGGTTCCTCATCCAACAGGTAAATATGTTTATATCATCATGCATGAATCGCATTATATACTTCGTTCCAATTACGATGAAGAAACTAAAAAGTTGGTAACTCCGTATATTGTATGTGGGCAATCCGGCCAGGCAGATTATAAGGATCTTGTAGGTATCAATGCGCGTATCAATAAGCCTGGCCAAGGTGTCTTTGTGCTCAATGAAGAGTATAAGGCAGCCAACAAAGATGATTGGTATGACTTCTATTTTGCAGATAAAGAAAATCATTGTATTCGAATCTTGACTCCGGATGGGGTGGTTTCTACGTTTGCCGGACGCGGTTCTGCTTCTGCAAGTAGCTATAAATGGGGTAAGCAAAATGGAGAAGTACGTGAGAGAGCACGCTTTAATCAACCGGTGGCTTTGGCTTACAATGAGGCAACAAAGACTTTCTATGTAGGTGATTCGGGAAATTATAAGATTCGGAAGATTGCCAAAGAACAGGCCCCTGATGATTTAGGCGGAGAAGAATCCAATGACAATCAAAACCAAGAAAATCAATAAAAAGAAGAACACATGAGAATAAAAGAATTTATTACGATTTGTCTGTTATTAGTCTCTGTTTCCCTTTTTGCTCAAGAGAAGACAATTGAGGTAACAGGAGTCGTGACGGACACGAATAAAGAACCATTGGTTGGTGTCAATGTGACAGTGAAGGATAAACCTGGTTTAGGAGCGATAACGGATATCAACGGACGTTACAAAATAAATATTGAGGAATTTTCTCGTTTGGTATTTTCATATATTGGTTTTGATACGCAAGAGATATTAGTGAAACGTCAGAGTTTGGTTAATGTATCGATGAAAGAATCGGATGCTAGGGAAATTGATGAAGTTGTAATCACTGGTACAGGAGCACAGAAGAAATTAACAGTGACTGGTGCGGTGACGAATGTAGATGTAGAAGTATTAAAGTCAAATCCTTCAGCAAATCTTTCTAATGCATTGGCTGGAAATGTGTCAGGTGTTCTTGCCATGCAGACTTCCGGACAACCGGGTGTAAATACTTCTGAATTCTGGATTCGAGGTATTTCCACTTTTGGAGCCAATAGCTCTGCATTAGTGCTGGTTGATGGTTTTGAACGCGATTTGGATGAGATCAATATTGAAGATATCGAATCCTTTTCTGTATTGAAAGATGCTTCTACGACGGCGATTTATGGTCCTCGTGGTGCAAATGGTGTAGTACTGATCACCACTAAACATGGTAAGGAAGGCAAGATCAAGATTAATGCCAAAGTAGAGACTTCTTATAATGCCCGCACTATTACTCCGGAATTTGCGGATGGTTACAGTTATGCCATGTTGATGAATGAAGCGCGAATTACTCGTAACCAAGAGAGAATTTATCAAGAGGATGAAATGGAAATTCTGCGATTGGGGCTTGATCCGGATTTATATCCGAATGTTGACTGGATGGATGTGTTGTTAAAAGATGGAGCCATGACCTATCGTGCCAATCTGAATATGAGTGGTGGTGGTAGTACGGCACGTTATTTTGTATCGCTTAGTTATGTGAATGAAGAGGGAATGTACAAAACAGACGAGTCCATGCGTAAGGATTACAATACCAATCCTAGCAGTCAGCGTTGGAATTACCGTTTGAATACGGATATTGATGTAACAAAGACTACTCTTGTAAAAGTTGGTGTATCCGGTTCGCTAAAGAAGCGTAATGCACCGGGACAGGGCTCTAATGTCTGGACTTCATTAATGGGGCAGAATCCGGTCAGTATTCCTGTTATGTACTCTAATGGTTACATTCCTGCACATGGAGTAGAAGATAATCGCAAAAATCCTTGGGTACTTGCTACACAGACTGGATATAAAGAAATCTGGAATAATAAGATTCAGACAAATATTTCTCTGGAGCAAAAGCTGGACTTCATTACCAAAGGCTTACGCTTTGAAGGCCGTTTCGGATTTGATACGAATAATCAGAGTGAAATAAACCGGATAAGAATGCCGGAGACATGGCGCGCCCAAAGAGAACGTGACGATGACGGGAACCTGATTTTCAAGCAACAAAGTGCCGAGAAACCAATGGAACAGACGAGTTCTTCCACTGGTGAGCGCCGTGAATTTTTAGAGGCCTATTTGCAATATAATCGTGCATTCAAAGCACATCACGTAGGTGGTACTTTAAAATATAGCCAGGATGCTTATCGGACCACAGTAGATATTGGAACAGATGTAAAAAATGGTATTGCCAAACGTCACATGGGATTGGCGGGGCGTGCCAGTTATAACTGGAATTATCGCTACTTTGCCGATTTTAATTTTGGTTATAATGGTTCGGAGAATTTTGCTGACGGGCATCGTTTCGGTTTTTTTCCAGCCTTTTCTTTAGCTTGGAATATAGCAGAAGAGAAATTTGTTAAAAAACATCTGAAATGGATGAATATGTTCAAGTTACGTTACTCTTATGGTAAGGTTGGTAATGATAAGATGGATGTACGTTTCCCTTATTTGTATACTATCAAGGATGATGGAAGTGGTTGGACTTGGAGTGATTATGGTTCTACGGATAATGTATATACAGGAATGCAGTATACACAGTTGGCCTCTAACAATGTCACCTGGGAAATTGCAACCAAGCATGATGCGGGTGTAGACTTATCTTTATTCAATGATAAGTTTACGGCTACTGTAGATTATTTTCATGAACAGCGTGATGGCATCTATATGGAACGTAAATATCTACCAGGTATTGTGGGGGTGAATAGTAATCCAAAAGCGAATGTGGGAAGTGTCCGGTCGAAAGGTTTCGACGGCAATTTTGCCTACAAGCAGAAGATAGGAAAAGTCAATTTGACTGTTCGTGGTAATTTTACTTACAGCAAAAATGAAATTCTGGAAAAAGATGAGATGAACGCAGTTTATCCTTATCAAAAAGAGGCTGGCTACAGGGTTAATCAGGCAAAGGGATTAATAGCTTTAGGATTGTTTAAGGATTACGATGATATACGAAATAGTCCGCAGCAGACTAATTGGGGAAAGGTACAACCGGGTGACATCAAATATAAAGACGTCAATGGGGATGGAATCATTAATGCTAGTGATGAAGTGGCCATTGGTGCGACAACAAAGCCTAACTTGATATATGGTTTTGGTATTTCTGCACAGTGGAAAGGTTTTGATTTTAATGCTCACTTCCAGGGAGCAGGCAAGTCTTCATTCTTCATTAATGGTTCTACTGTATATGCCTTTAAGGATAGTCAGTGGGGAAATATTCTGACGAATTTAGTGAAAGATCGCTATGTCGATGCGGAGACAGCTGCCACATTGGGTATTCCGGCTAATGAGAATCCTAATGCTTCGTATCCTCGGCTTAGTTATGGAGGGAATGATAATAATTATAGAGCTTCTACCTATTGGCTCAGAGATGGATCTTATTTACGCTTGAAAACATTGGAAGTAGGTTATACATTGCCGAAATCAATTGTGAACAAGATGCGGTTTAACAAGATACGTGTATTTTTCATTGGTACCAATATCTTGACGTTTGCTAAATTTAAAGAATGGGATCCGGAAATGGGAGTCTCTAACGGTGAGAAATATCCGCTTGCTAAGACGTTTACTTTGGGATTAACTGTGAATATCTAATTAAATGCATGAAAAATGAGAAAGATATATAAACTGTATATTGGTATTATGTTGAGTGCGATTGCCGTCGCTTGTTCGGATAAACTCGACTCTGACAAATATTTCAAAGACCGCCGGTCTTTGGAGGATGTTTTTACTGACAAGGAATCTACGGAAGAATGGTTGGCGAATGCCTATTCCTATTTAGGTGGATACAATCTGGAAGTATCTAACATGCTTAATACAATCACTAATTTCGCCGATGATATTTATTTCGGTGGGAATAGTCTTGATGCGTACAAGACATTCAAGACTGGTACTTATGATGAAGGTTACCGGCATTCGTGGGGGGATAGTTATAAAGGTATTCGTCAAGCGTCTATCTTCATTCAGAATATTGACATGAATACGAAATATACGGAAGAAGAGAGAGCCGATCTGAAAGCGCAAGCCCGTTTCGTGCGTGCGTATTATTATTGGTTATTACTACGTAAATACGGTCCTGTACCCTTATTGCCAGATGATGGACTTGACTATACTGCCGATTATGATGATTTGGAAATTCAGCGTAATTCGTATGATGAATGTGTGGAATACATCGAATCGGAGATGTGCCTGGCAGCCAAAGACCTGCCTCTGGCCCGGGCCATTAATCAGGTGGCACGTCCCACGCGAGGAGCAGCATTGGCAGCTCGTGCCAGAGCATTGGTATATTCGGCAAGCCCTATCAATAATCCACGTCCGGGAGATCCTGATAAATTTTCGGATTTGGTAGATTATGAAGGAAGATGTCTGATGTCTCAGGAATATAATGAATACAAATGGGCTAGAGCTGCAGCTGCGGCAAGAGATGTGATGGAACTTCCCGGAGAAAATAACGGGCGTCGTTATGAACTTTACCATAAGAAAGCAACTAATATTGCTGAACCCGGATATCCTGCTACCATTGCTCCTTATCAGGATAAGGACTTTTCAACAAAGACATGGAATGAAGGTGGATATAGTGATATAGACCCTTATGAGTCTTATCGTGCTGTTTTTAATGGTTCATTAGCGATGTACCAAAATCCGGAGTTGATTTTCAGCCGTGGGCGTAATCAGGGAGCCAATAGTATTGCTGAAATGGTGAAACTTCAAATGCCGAAAACTTTGGGTGGAGGAAGTAATGCGTATGGCATGACACAGAAGATGTGTGACGCTTATTATATGGCAAATGGAGACGAATTTAGCAGAGAACATTTTAAAGAAGAGTACCCTTACGGCACACGTTTTGTCACTAAAGAGGAGGTTGAGGCAGGTACATACCCTCAACTAAAAGAAGGGGTGTATAAGGAATATGCCAACCGAGAACCACGTTTTTATGCTTCGGTTTCTTATAATGGCTGTGTGTGGGCTTTACTGAAAAATGCAGAGACAACGGACTATAAGAATGACGTTGAGAAACAAGTCAACTATTATTACGGTATCAATACGGACGGTTTCTCCGGTACTGGTGTTTATTTACGATCTGGCATCGGTATCATGAAGTATGTACACCCGGATGATACGAATCGTAAGGAAATAAAAGCAAAAGCAGAACCTGCCATTCGTTTTGCCGAAATTTTATTGATCTATGCCGAAGCCTTGAATGAGTTGGAGGATGGATCTTCATATGACATAGCATCATGGGATGGTTCTACCAGTTATTCCGTCAAACGTGATATTGATGAAATGAAAAAAGGTATCAGACAGATACGTCGCCGTGCGGGTGTACCCGATTATACCATGTCGGAGTACCAAGATCGGGATGTATTCCGCAAGAAGCTGAAACGTGAACGTCAAATTGAACTCATGGCCGAAGGGCAGCGTTATTTTGATTTACGTAGATGGAAAGATGCAGAAGTGGAAGAGTCCAAGAAAAACTACGGATGTAATTTCTATATGTCGGATACGGAGGAGCAGAGAGAACAATTCTATACTCCGATTGAAATTGCAGACTTACCTACTGCCTTCTCGCGTAAGCTCTATTTCTGGCCTATCAGCCACGATGAGCTGAAACGTAATAAACGGTTGACGCAGAACCCGGGATGGACATACAATGATTAATCTCCTAATAAGAATATGATATGAAGAATATATATATTTATTTAAGTTTATTGGCTGTCGTCTTGGGAACCGCTTGTAATAATGAGTGGGAAGATGAGCAGTATGAACAATACGTATCTTTCAAAGCACCTATCGCTTCAGGAGGCGATGGTGTTACTACCATCTACGTCAGATATAAGGATAATGGAAAAGTGACTTATCAGCTGCCTGTCATTATCAGTGGCTCTACAGTGAATGGACAAGACCGAGATATACATATAGCAGTGGATAAGGACACATTGAAAACGTTGAATATCGAGCGCTTTAGTCTTTATCGTCCGGAATTGTGGTATACGGAAATGGAGGAAGATAAATATGAATTTCCCGAAACGGTACATATTCCTGCCGGTTCGTGCGTAGAACAATTAAATATTGATTTTAATCTACAAGGCATTGATATGTTGGAGAAATGGGTTTTACCGTTAACTATTGTTGATGATGGAGCCTATGATTATCAAAGTCATCCACGTAAGAACTATGCAAAAGCTTTGTTGAAGGTAGTACCTTTTAATGATTATTCCGGTTCGTACACGGCTTCTTCCATGAAAGTGTACACTTATATAAATGGTAAGCCTGATACGAATGCAAGAACGACGAACAAGCGTACAGGATATGTGATAGATAACAATTCCGTATTCTTTTATGCCGGTCTGATTAATGAGGATATGGATAAAGACATACGTAAGAAGTACAAAATCAATGTACACTTCAGAGAAGATGGAACATTGGATATGAAGCCGGACGATCCCAATAATGAAATGGAATTTGAATTAATAGGAACACCTATCTATAGTAGTACATCGATTATGGATGCTACACGCCCTTATTTGGAACGTCGTTATGTTCAAATCATGTTTGAATATGATTTCCAGGATTTTACCTATGGTGGAAGTGATACGGAAGTTATCCCTATCAAATATAGAGTGGAAGGAAGCATGACGCTACAACGGAATATCAATACACAGATTCCGGACGAAGACCAGCAAATAGAATGGTAATCTTATAAATGAGTGGAGATAGGGAAGATATAGGAATAATATCTTCCCTATTTTGTTTATATATGGGTTTAGATTAGCTGTTCCTCATCTTTGTTTACCTGTTTTTTTCCTTTATTGATTTGTATTTTTCCCTTTCTCTTAAAAAACTTCCCTACTTTTGTTCTGTAAGTCAGTCACACGAAACCGACAAAAAGTACAGTTAATTAAATCAGAATAATTATGAACATCAAAAAACATTTGCCTTGGTTGGGAGCTTTATTACCCGTAGCCAGTATGCAGGCAGAGACAAAACCTAATGTAGTCGTCATTTATATAGATGACATGGGAATCGGGGATATCGGTTGTTATGGGGGTAAGTTTGTTCCTACTCCGAATATTGATAAGATAGCGCAGGACGGATTGTTATTCAATCAGTATTACTCGTCCGCACCAGTCAGCTCACCTTCACGTTGCGGATTGACAACAGGCAAATTTCCCATAGAAGTAGGAATTAATACCTTTTTAAATAATAAAGCCAGCAACAAAAAGTGTGAACAACGTAACTTTTTGAGTGACAAGAATCCTTCCATGGCACGCGCTTTTCAAAATGCAGGTTATGCTACCGGACATATAGGTAAATGGCATATGGGAGGTGGACGCGACGTGCACAATGCACCTTCTATTAAGAATTATGGTTTTGACGAATATATATCAACGTATGAAAGTCCGGATCCGGAACCGGCAATTACTGCTACGAACTGGATATGGTCGGCTAAAGACAGTGTAAAACGCTGGAGACGTACCGAATACTTTGTAAATAAGAGTATTGACTTTGTCAAACGTCATAAAGACCAGCCTTTCTTCTTGAATCTCTGGCCGGATGATATGCATACTCCTTGGGTACCGGAATTTAAGCAAAAGGATAACAAAAGCTGGAATACGGAAGAAGCCTTCATCCCTGTTCTTGCTGAAATGGACAAACAGATCGGACGTCTTATCAAAGCATTGGATGAGTTGGGATTGTCGGAAAATACAATCGTGATTTTCACTAGTGACAACGGACCGGCACCCAGTTTCCAATCCGCTCGTGCTGCCTATTTGAGAGGAACGAAGAATAGCCTTTATGAAGGTGGAATTCGCATGCCGTTCCTTATAAAATACCCCAAGAAAATAAAGGCTGGACAAGTGAATAACGAGAGTGTGTTGTGTGCAGTCGATTTATATCCGTCTCTATGTGCGATAGCCGGAATTAAAACAGAGAAAGGTTACCAGGGGGACGGACAAAATTATGATAAAGTTCTTCTGGGTAAATCGAAAGCTAAACGTAAAACAGACCTGATGTGGGATTTCGGTAGAAACCAATTCTTTAAGAAACCGGGAAATGCAAACGATAGGAGTCCTCATCTGGCTATACGCAGTGGCAACTGGAAGCTATTGATAAATGGCGACGGAAGCGATGCACAGCTGTACGATATTGCAAAAGACAAATTTGAGAAAAATGATGTAGCGCAGTCGCATCCGGAAATCGTAGCTAAATTGGGCGAAAAAGTATGTAAATGGTTTGAGAAAAACAAAGATAAAGGAAAAGAGTAATACAGTGAAAAACAAATTATAAACCAATATTAAACTTATGAATTCTAAATTATTACTATTACCGACCGCCTTGATGGTTGCTGGTCATTCTGCAGCAGAGGCGAAGGGGAAAAAGTCGGACAAACGTCCTAATATCCTGGTCATTCTTGCAGATGACCTTGGTTATTCCGATTTGGGATGCTATGGTAGCGAGATTCATACTCCTAATTTGGACAAACTGGCACAAAAAGGAGTACGATTCAATCATTTCTATAATGCAAGCCGTAGTTGCCCGACTCGTGCTTCCCTATTGACAGGACTTTACCAACATCAGGCCGGAATCGGACGAATGACCTTTGATGCTCACTTACCAGGCTATCGTGGAACACTTTCTCGCAATGCCGTTACTATTGCCGAGGTATTGAAGGGAGCAGGATATACCACCAGTATGGTTGGAAAATGGCATGTTGCCGAGACTCCTCTACGTAAGGACCAACGCGAATGGCTGGCACATCGCGTCTTCCATGATACATTCTCTGATTTATGTCATTATCCGGTTAATCGTGGCTTTGATTCTCACTATGGAGTTATTTATGGAGTGGTGGATTACTTTGATCCGTTCAGTTTAGTAGAAGGTGAAGTGCCTATAAAGGAAGTACCTAAAGGATATTATATAACCCAAGCCCTTTCAGAACGTGCCGTATAGGAGGTAGAAGAATATGCAAAGGATGATAAACCATTCTTTATGTACTTGGCTTATACAGCACCGCATTGGCCGCTGCATGCACTTCCTGAAGATATTGAGAAATATAAGGATACTTATAAAGTAGGTTGGGAAGCTATCCGTAATGCCCGTTATGAACGTCAAAAGCAGTTGGGTGTTTTCCCGGGAATGGATAACTTTTTGTCCGAACGTCAGTTTCATGACAAATGGGAAGATAATCCACATGCAGAATGGGATGCCCGTGCGATGGCCGTTCACGCTGCAATGATCGACCGTGTAGATCAGGGTATCGGACAAATTATCGAGGCTTTGAAAAAGACCGGACAGCTTGATAATACATTGATTCTTTTCTTGTCTGATAATGGTTGCAGTAACGAAGACTGCCAGAACATGTCTGGTGGAGAGAACGACCGTCCGGATATGACTCGTGATGGAAAGAAAATCATTTACCCGCGTAATAAACAGGTATTGCCTGGACCACAGACTACATACGCTTCATTGGGAGCCCGTTGGTCTAATGTAGCGAATACTCCATTCCGCTTTTGGAAAGCTAAATCTTATGAAGGAGGTATCTGTACTCCGATGATTGCTCATTGGCCGAAAGGAATTAAAAAGAACGTGGGTGGCATGACATCTGAAATAGGGCATGTAATGGACATCATGGCTACTTGTGTCGATTTAGCGGATGCTGAATATCCAACTACCTATAAAGGACATGATATTCTTCCAATGGAAGGAAAGAGCTTACTTCCTATCTTCAAGACCGGACATCGCAAGGGACACGACTATCTGGGCTTTGAACACTTCAACGAACGTGCTTTTCTTTCCAATGATGGCTGGAAACTGGTTCGCCCGAAAAATAACTCTCAATGGGAATTGTACAATTTGAATGAAGACCGGAGCGAGCAACATGATCTGGCTGCTAAATATCCGGAGAAGGTGGCAGAAATGTCAAAAGCATACGAAGCATGGGCTAAGCGTTGCATGGTAGAACCTTACCCGGGACAGAAAAAGAAATAACTGTCATTCCATTTAAAACGGAATGAATAGAAACATTGAAAGAATAATGGGGATGAAGGATTCCGGATCAGGAATAACTTCATCCCCATTAATAATATCTGCTATGAGGTTATCTACAACAAGAACTATTGCTCCGCTTGCCCGATTGTAGAATACTTCATACTTCCTATTTGTCCATCCTTACTCATCGTTTCCGCCTGAATAATCACCGGAGTGGAATATTGGTTATTATAACATTCAATCACAGCTTTTCCATTTTCATCTGTCCGTACAGACGGATTCCAGTAGAGCGTCCGTCTTTTGTCCACTTTATCCATATACAATTCCTTGGTCGGGTAGGCAGGTGAATAATATTCCAGTGCATGAGTATATCCCTGAATGACTGTTTGCCGGGTACCAAGTACGGCAGTCTGACTTTTGTTCAATACATCGCGTCTGGGTAGGGGAATCAGGTAGAAAACACTGTATTTGTCCAGTTTGCTGATATCCACTCCCGTACTATCCGTAACTTCGGACATTTTGGTGTTTTGAATGATGTCGTCATCAATGCCTCCGGTTCCTTTGCTGATGATGATAGAAGCCAGTCCATCCACTTCGGTCAACATCATTTGAGTTTCTGTCTCGGATAAAATGTGGTTATCCATGATATAGCAGATTGGTTTCTGCCGATAAGTAAGCTTGTCATTGCTACGATCCCAATCGAATTGCGGACTTAACTTTTCCATTAATTCCGGAATAGTTGTGACAATCTTCCCATTGTCACGTAATAAATCTACAGAACGGCGTACGTCGTAATAAGCGTCAATGCTTTTCTCATTGATTTTAGTAGCCATATTACTTCCTTGCCGGCGTTTGCTTTTGATTTCCACTTCATCCAATACATAAAGTCCTTCTACTTTCCGGATAGAATCCATGTATAGAGAATCAAAATTCTCGGCTTTTTGTAGCCAGTGGGTCAAGTCCTTCCATTTAGGATGAAGCTCCTTGTAGCCGTAGGCTCGGGGAGCAGGTGAGAAATTACGGTCGATCAGGATGGATGCATCCTTGTTGCGTTCTTTACCGACTTTCCGGGTTTGGATCACCGCTTCCGTGGTTCCTTCAAAGTCTTCTACAGGAATGGTGAAACGACCGTTTTCATCGGTCACGGTTCCTCCAGTGATAAATTGGTCATCTTTCTTCACTATCACACTAAGCGCTATATCTTTCAGCTTATTCTTGAGGATCGTTGATTTAACCTGCCCGTTCAACACTAATTGAGCTTCCGGTAACTGCAACGGAGTGAAAGGAGCAGTAGAAATGGCTTGGCTCATGTCATATTTACGCCATCCATGCACCATTAATAATATATCCAGTTCCGTTTGCTTCCGGGGAGACGGTGATGCAAAATAATAACCGGGCTGATGGATATATCCTTTTAAATCAGATGTTAACAGCAAATCAGTGAAGATGTTATTGTCATACTCCAGATAATCTGACCGGACGGCATCCCGGATGCTGACTGATACATCTCCCGATACCGGTTCTCCCTTGGCATTCTTTACCTGTAACTCACAACGAATAGGAGCGTAGGGAGTATACACCTCTTTCAGGCCCTCTGCGGATAGTTGTAGAGGAGCACGTGGATTGGAAAAGACAAAACGCTCGCATAACGTATTACCAGCTCGGTTGATGAGGCTGACTTGCAGTACACCTGCCGGTAGTTTGCGGGTAGGCAGAATGAACTCTTGTGGAGCGTCCGCCCGGCAACTAATCAATTGATGAACATACGGCCGTCCCTGATGACTGATAAATATAGCTAATGTATCTTGAGGAGTAGCGGCATTGCAGGATACTTTCACCAAAAGGGCACCGGCATTGTTGACAGTACTCAACACATACCCGTTAGGCAACGCTTGTGGAAGGGTAAATTCATACTTCTTTCCTTGAAAATCGACTTTGGCAACAGCCGGTTGTGCAGAAGGCGTATATTCAAAATGCCCCATTCCATCGTGCAAAGTCTCGAAAGAAGTGATTTCTGCTCCTTCTTTGGTATAGAGCGTTCCCGACAATTCTATATTCCCTTCATCTTTACTCTCCGCCTTGAAAGCCACTTGCGAAGTCACTCCTTCCACTAATTGCCCTCCTTCGGGAAAAAAACGTACACTCAACTTCTCCTTTGTTTCCGACGGACGGTTCTCCATTGACGGACTAAGTTCGTAAGTTGTGATACTACGTTCCAGCTTATCACTATTCGCCAGTTGATAAATCGGGAAAGTACGTGAGAAATACTGCGGTTCGTTGAAAGCAAGCATCCAGCGGGTATAGGCACGTACCTCATAATAGCCGGATAACATGGAACGGGGAAGAACGAATTGTCCGTTCCCTTCTCCCTGCGTCAGTTTAATGATTTGTTTATCTGTTATATGTCCTGTCTGATCCACCAGTTCCACATACAGGGGGCGGCTGATCGGACTGAAAGTCTGCTTTTCGGCGAGAGTGACATAAGCCTTGAACCAGATCGTATCTCCAACATAATAACTCGTGTTGTCGAAATGCAAATAAGCTTTCTCTCGTGGAAAGTTGTTGGCAAATGTCTGTGCTTGGTTCATGTATTGTTGGAATATAACTTTGGCAGGAGGAATCTCTCCCCATGCTATTGCTAGCGATAAGCAAAAAGAAAGAAGAAAAAGAATTCGTTTGTTTTTCATTTCAATAGGTTTTTAACTAAAATGCAAAGTTAGAATATATTGACCTAAAAATAGAAAACTAATTGTTCAATAAAGGAAAAAAACTATTCAGAGTAGAAATAAAAGTTCATGGACGCATTGTATATCTGTTGGATAGCATATATACCTGATTTTGTTCTTTATTGATTAGCATTTTTCCTTCCTTTTGCATAAACTTCCCTATTTTTGTTTTCCAGATAATTGATAATACTATGGTAAAGAAGAATTTCTTAATGACTGCCCCCTTACTGATGGCATCGTTTTGTTCGGCACAGGAAAAGCCGAACGTCGTACTGATTATGGTAGATGATATGGGTTATTCCGATATCGGCTGCTACGGTGGAGAAATACTGACCCCTAATATTGATGCATTGGCATCCAAAGGAGTACGTTTCACGCAATTCTACAATACTTCACGTTCATGTCCCGCCCGGGCTAGTTTAATGACAGGACTATATCAACATCAGGCAGGTATCGGTCAGATGTCCGAAGACCCGTTTAAAAATCCTGGCCAGAAGAGTCCGAATGATTGGGGTGTACCCGGATACAAAGGATTCCTCAACCGCAATTGTGTTACAATAGCCGAAGTTCTGAAAGAAGGCTACCATACCTATATGGCAGGGAAAAGGCATTTGGGAATGCATGGAGAAGAAAAGTGGCCCTTACAACGGGGATTTGAACGCTTCTACGGAATTTTGGCAGGAGCTTGCAGTTATCTCCGTCCATCGGGAGGACGCGGCTTAACCCTTGACAACACAAAACTTCCGGAGCCGGAAGCACCCTATTATACAACAGATGCATTTACCGATTACGCAATCCGCTTTGTTGACGAACAGAAAGATGATAAACCTTTCTTCCTATATCTGGCATTTAACGCTCCTCACTGGCCGTTGCAGGCAAAAGAAGAAGATATTCAAAAATTCACGAAGATCTATCGTGAGAAAGGATGGGATGAAATTCGTGAAGCAAGACGGAAGCGGATGGCTAAGTTGGGAATTATCGACTCGAATACAGAGTTTGCCGAATGGGAAAATCGGAAATGGGACGAGCTGACAGAGAAGGAAAAAGATGAAGTAGCCTACCGGATGGCCGTTTATGCAGCGCAGGTGCATTGTGTAGATTATAATGTAGGAAAACTGCTGGACTACCTGAAGAAGAATCATAAACTGGATAACACGCTTGTTATGTTCTTGTCCGACAACGGTGCTTGTGCCGAGCCATACGCTGAATTGGGAGGCGGGAAAGTGTCTGAAATCAACAATCCGGCTTGTAGCGTGTTCCCTTCTTACGGAAGAGCATGGGCACAGGTTTCCAATACTCCGTTCCGTAAATACAAATGCCGTTCTTATGAAGGAGGTATTTCTACCCCTCTCATCGTGTCGTGGAAAAGCAATCTGAAGAATAAGAAAGGTGAATGGTGCCGTGTTCCCGGTTATCTGCCGGACATTATGCCGACCATCCTGGAAGCAACAGGAGCCGCCTATCCGGAAACTTATCACGGCGGAAACAAAATATATCCATTGGTAGGCAGTAGCCTTTTTCCTGCTATTCAAAAGAAAGCAGACTCTATCCATGAATATATGTATTGGGAACATCAGAACAATAGAGCGATCCGCTGGGGAAACTGGAAAGCAATCCGCGACGAAAAAGGAAAAGAGTGGGAATTGTACGATGTGGTTAAAGACCGTACCGAACGTAACAATCTGGCAGAACAGCACCCTGAAGTGCTTACCAAGTTAGTTGCCGAATGGGAGAAATGGGCGAATGCAAACTTTGTATTACCGAAACATCCGAAGAAATAAATAAAGGAGGAACACAAAATGAATAAATTACTAGTAAGTGCATCCGTAGCCTTGGGAGCTACCAGCCTGTCTTTCGCCCAGCAAACGGAAAAACCGAACTTCCTATTGTTCATAGCCGACGATTGTTCTCATTATGATTTGGGCTGTTATGGCAGTGTTGATTCGAAAACTCCGAATATCGACCACTTTGCCACACAGGGAGTACGCTTCACACAAGCCTATCAGGCTGTTCCGATGTCATCGCCTACCCGCCATAATCTATATACAGGTGTATGGCCTGTACGTAGCGGGGCTTACCCCAATCACACTTGTGCCAATGAAGGAACATTGAGCGTTGTACATCATCTGCAACCGTTGGGTTATAAAGTCGCGTTGATCGGGAAATCGCATATTGCCCCGAAATCAGTATTTCCTTTCGACCTTTATGTACCTCCTTTGAAAGGTGGGGACTTGAATTTTGAAGCAATTCAGAAATTTATTTCCGATTGCAAGGCGAAAGGCGAACCTTTCTGTCTGTTTGTAGCCTCCAATCAACCGCATACTCCCTGGAATAAAGGCGATGCCTCTCAATTTAATGCGGACAAACTGACACTGCCTCCTATGTATGTAGATATTCCCCAGACTCGCGAGTTGTTTACCCATTATCTGGCAGAGATCAATTATATGGATCAGGAATTCGGCAATGTCCTTTCTATCCTGGATCAGGAAAAAATGACGGATAAATCTGTTGTCGTATATTTGAGTGAACAAGGCAACAGCCTGCCTTTTGCCAAATGGACTTGTTATGATGCGGGGGTACACTCTGCCTGTATCGTTCGTTGGCCGGGAGTGGTTAAGCCGGGAAGCGTAAGTGACGCGTTGGTAGAATACGTAGATATTGTCCCTACTTTTGTCGATATAATAGGAGGAAAGCCGCAGGCGAAAGTGGATGGCGAAAGCTTTAAACCGGTATTGACAGGCAAGAAGAAAGCACACAAGAAATATTCTTTCTCCCTTCAGACCACGAGAGGCATCAATGCCGGATCGCCTTATTATGGCATCCGTTCGGTATACGACGGCCGATACAGATATATTGTCAATCTCACCCCGGAAGCTACTTTCCAGAATGTTGAAACAAAATCTCCTTTGTTTAAAGAGTGGAAAAGTCTGGCGGAAACGGATAGTCATGCAAAAGCGATGACGACTAAATACCAGCATCGTCCGGCTATCGAATTGTATGATGTGAAGAACGACCCGTATTGTATGAAAAATCTGGCGGAGGACGCGAAACAAGCTTCTACCATCAGCCGCTTGGATAAAGAGTTGAAACGCTGGATGAAGGATTGTGGAGACGAAGGACAACCTACCGAGATGCGTGCCTTCGAACACATGCCGGGAAAGAGAAAATAAGCCGTCACACATCAAAACGAATGAAACACAGAATGTAATTTATAAATCGTATATCATGAAAAAAGAATTTTTTGGTTTGCTTTGTGGATGTACTCTGCTTCCGGCATTTCTTCATGCGCAGACAGAGCGTCCTAATATTGTGATTGTATTGGCCGACGATTTGGGTTGGGGTGATGTAGGATTTCATGGTAGTGAAATCAAGACTCCCTGTTTGGATGCTCTGGTAGGCGAAGGAGTGGAACTCGAACGCTTTTACACTTCTCCCATCAGTACGCCTACCCGTGCGGGGCTGATGACGGGACGTTACCCGAACCGGTTTGGTGTCCGTTCGGCTGTTATTCCGCCCTGGCGTGAGGACGGACTGGATGAGAATGAAGAAACGATGGCCGATATGCTGGCACGTAACGGATATAAGAACAGAGCTATTATTGGTAAATGGCATTTGGGGCATACCAAGAAAGTGCATTATCCGATGAATAGGGGCTTTTCGCATTTCTATGGTCATCTGAACGGTGCGATAGATTATTTCGACCTGACGCGTGAAGGTGAACTGGACTGGCACAACGACTGGGAAACCTGCCACGACAAAGGATATTCTACCGAATTGATAACCAAAGAAGCCATCCGCTGTATCGATGCATACGAGAAAGAAGGTCCGTTTATGTTGTATGTGGCCTATAACGCACCTCATACCCCTTTGCAGGCACAGGAAAAAGATATAAAACTCTATACTGACAATTTCGACAGCCTGACACCGAAAGAACAGAAGAAAGTGACTTATAGTGCAATGGTTTCCTGTATGGACAGGGGAATCGGTGCTATTGTAGATGCCTTGAAGAAGAAAGGAATTATGGACAACACTTTCTTTATCTTCTTTAGTGATAACGGCACTGCCGGTGTTCCGGGATCTTCATCAGGACCTTTGCGTGGACATAAATTCGACGAGTGGGACGGAGGGGTACATGCACCTGCTGTTCTTTATTGGAAGAAAGCAGAGAAACAATATAAGAACTTGAGCTCACAAGTGACAGGTTTTGTTGACCTTGTTCCCACATTGAAAGATTTGGTAGGAGATCACAGCCGTCCGAAACGTGAATATGACGGCATCAGCATCCTTCCTGTATTAAACGGTAAAAAGACCTGTATCGACCGCGATTTTTATTTGGGACACGGAGCAGTAGTCAATAAAGACTATAAGCTGATAAGAAAGGGTATGAAACCGGGACTGGATTTGAAACAGGACTTTCTGGTTGATTATAAAACAGATCCTTACGAAAAGAAAAATGCCAGCGCAGGAAACGAGAAAATTGTGAAAGCTTTGTATGAGGTTGCCCTGAAATATGACACGATCACTCCTTGTATACCGGAAGTACCTTACGGTAAAGGTCGTGACGGATTCAAAGCTCCTAAAGAATGGAAAGTAGTGCGTTGAATCTGTTAACCCTATGAATTGAAAATAATACAAGATGGAAAAATCAATGATTAGTTTATGCCTCTTAGGCGGATTGGCGATAGGGAATGGGTTTGCCCAAACTCCTTCAAAGCCTAATATATTATTAATCATAGCCGATGACTGTTCCTATTACGATATAGGCTGTTTCGGAGCGGTCAACAACAAGACTCCCCATATAGATGCATTGGCCCGACAGGGGATAAAGTTCAACAGTGCGTATAATTCTGTTTCGATGAGTACGCCTACCCGGCATTGTGTTTATACAGGTATGTATCCGATGCATCATGGCGGTTACGCCAACCATAGTTCGGTCAATGCCGATGTAAAATCTCTCCCTACTTATCTGGGAAATCTGGGTTATCGGGTTGGATTGGCCGGGAAATGGCATATTAGGCCTTTGGCTAACTTTCCGTTCGAAGATGTACTGGGATTCCCCAAAGGATGTACAAGCCCAAACACTGACTATGATACCAAAGGTATCGAGAAGTTTATGGAGCGTGATGCTTCCCAACCTTTCTGCCTTGTCTTGGCTTCTATTAATTCGCATGCTCCCTGGACAGGTGGTGACGCTTCCGTCTTCGACCGGAAGAAACTTCAGTTGCCACCACAGTTTATTGACACGGAAGTAACACGTGAATACTATGCCAGATATTTGGCGGAAGTCGGCTTGCTTGATCAGCAGGTGGGTGACGCTATGCGGATTCTGAAAGAAAAGAATCTGCTGCAGAACACTCTTGTCATTTTCATATCCGAGCAAGGTACGCAATTTGCCGGAGCCAAATGGACCAATTGGAGTGCCGGTGTCAAGTCGGCGATGGTGGCTTCTTGGCCGGGTGTCATTAAACCCGGTACGGAGACTTCCGCTATTGTGCAATATGAAGACCTTCTTCCTACATTTATCGATGTTGCAGGCGGAAAGGTGCCTGACGTAATAGATGGAAAGAGTCTGGTAGATGTATTTCAAGGGAAAACAAAGACACACCATAAGTATGCTTATCATGTTCACAACAATGTTCCGGAAAGTCCGGCATATCCAATCCGTTCTATTTCAGACGGACGCTATCGTCTAATCTGGAACTTGACTCCGGAGGAAACATACGTAGAAAAGCATATTGAAAAGGCAGAATGGTATCTCTCGTGGAAAGCACAGGACACGGATCAGGCACATAAAATCATGAATCGCTATAAGAATCGTCCCGAGTTCGAACTATATGATATCAAGAAAGATCCGTTCGAAATGAATAATCTGGCGGATGTGAAGAAATATAGTAAGAAGAAGGCAGAACTGACGATGGAACTGCAAAAATGGATGAAACAGCAAAATGATACCGGAGCTGATAAAGACCGGCCGCGTGCTCCTAAGAATAAGCAGAAGAAAGCAGCCAATGTATAATATTCGTAATGCTACCGCTTGGCTTGCTCTCTGAAAGAGATTTAGGTTCTTCGTCAAATTTGGTGGTACTTCTTCTATTGTGAATAAATAATCTTCGCT
>OAWZ01000271.1_pt1 | contig 32521 bp, 27 predicted proteins | sample 1477091 | NCBI WGS metagenome assembly OAWZ01 (sample SAMEA2580282, study PRJEB22360) | human gut metagenome | biome: human gut; feature: human-associated habitat; material: faeces | place: Denmark | collected 2008/2010
TCATAAATAACGATTCCCCCTCCGACGGGCCGGAACGGAGCCTCGAAGAGACGGTGAACGCGCTGTGCGATAAAGCCGAGCAGATGGTGCGTAACGGCACCGTTCTGCTGGTGCTGTCTGACCGCAACATCGCGAAAAACCGTCTGCCGGTGCCTGCACCCATGGCGGTGGGGGCTATCCAGACGCGTCTGGTGGACAAGAGCCTGCGCTGCGACGCCAACATCATCGTTGAAACCGCGAGCGCGCGCGACCCGCACCACTTTGCGGTGCTGTTAGGCTTTGGCGCCACGGCAATCTACCCGTATCTGGCCTACGAAACGCTGGCCCGCCTGGTAGATACCCGCGCGATCGACAAAGACTACCGCGCCGTGATGCTGAACTACCGTAACGGCATCAACAAAGGTCTGTACAAAATCATGTCCAAAATGGGCATCTCGACCATCGCCTCTTACCGCTGCTCGAAGCTGTTTGAAGCAGTCGGCCTGCATGACGACGTCGCCAACCTCTGCTTCCAGGGCGTGATCAGCCGTATCGGCGGCGGCGGGTTTTCTGGCTTCCAGCAGGATCTGGTGAACCTGTCGAAACGCGCCTGGCTGGCACGTAAGCCGCTGGAACAGGGCGGCCTGCTGAAATATGTCCACGGGGGTGAGTATCACGCTTATAACCCGGACGTGGTGCGCACGCTGCAACAGGCAGTGCAGAGCGGCGAGTACAGCGATTATCAGCAGTATGCAGAGCTGGTGAATAACCGTCCGGCAGCGACGCTGCGCGATCTCATTGCCCTCAATCCAGGTGATGAAGCGGTCAGCATTGACGAGGTTGAACCCGCGTCTGAGCTGTTCAAACGTTTCGACACCGCGGCGATGTCTATCGGCGCGCTGAGCCCGGAAGCCCACGAAGCGCTGGCGGAAGCCATGAACAGCATCGGCGGCAACTCCAACTCCGGCGAAGGCGGTGAAGATCCGGCCCGCTATGGCACCAATAAAGTGTCCCGTATTAAGCAGGTGGCGTCTGGTCGCTTTGGCGTAACGCCTGCGTACCTGGTTAACGCCGACGTGATTCAGATTAAAGTCGCGCAGGGTGCGAAACCGGGTGAAGGCGGTCAGCTGCCGGGTGATAAAGTCACCCCATACATCGCTAAGCTTCGCTATTCAGTGCCGGGCGTGACGCTGATCTCCCCGCCGCCGCACCACGATATCTACTCTATCGAGGATCTGGCGCAGCTGATTTTCGACCTGAAACAGGTCAACCCGAAAGCGATGATCTCCGTGAAGCTGGTTTCCGAACCGGGCGTTGGCACCATTGCCACCGGCGTGGCGAAAGCCTATGCGGATCTGATCACCATCGCCGGTTACGACGGCGGCACCGGCGCAAGCCCGCTCTCCTCCGGGTTGTCCGTGGGAGCTTGGCCTGGTGGAAACCCAGCAGGCGCTGGTCGCTAACGGCCTGCGTCACAAGATCCGTTTGCAGGTGGACGGCGGACTGAAAACCGGCCTCGACATCATCAAAGCGGCGATTCTGGGAGCGGAAAGCTTCGGCTTTGGTACCGGCCCGATGGTTGCGCTCGGCTGTAAATACCTGCGTATTTGCCACCTGAACAACTGTGCAACGGGCGTTGCTACCCAGGACGAAAAGCTGCGTAAAAATCACTACCACGGCCTGCCGTTCAAAGTGACCAACTACTTTGACTTCATCGCCCGTGAAACCCGCGAGCTGATGGCGCAGCTGGGCGTGAAGCGTCTGGTAGACCTGATTGGCCGTACCGACCTGCTGAAAGAGCTTGAGGGCTTCACGGCCAAGCAGCAGAAGCTGGAGCTGTCTAAGCTGCTGGAAACCGCTCAGCCGCATCCTGGCAAAGCGGTTTACTGTACCGAGAACAACCCGCCGTTCGACAACGGCGTGCTGAACGCACAGCTGCTGCAACAGGCGAAGCCGTATGTGGATGAGAAGCAGAGCAAAACGTTCTGGTTTGATATCCGCAACACCGACCGTTCCGTGGGTGCGTCCCTCTCCGGTTACATCGCGCAAACGCACGGTGACCAGGGTCTGGCGTCGGATCCGATTACCGCGCACTTCAGCGGTACCGCGGGTCAGAGCTTCGGCGTGTGGAACGCAGGCGGAGTTGAGTTATACCTGACCGGCGATGCCAACGACTACGTCGGAAAAGGCATGGCGGGCGGTCTGCTGGCGGTGCGTCCTCCGGTTGGTTCAGCCTTCAGCAGCCATGAAGCGAGCATCATCGGCAATACCTGTCTGTACGGCGCAACCGGCGGTCGTCTGTTTGCCGCGGGCCGTGCGGGCGAACGTTTTGCGGTGCGTAACTCCGGCGCCATCACCGTGGTGGAAGGCATCGGCGATAACGGCTGTGAATACATGACGGGCGGAATTGTGTGCGTCCTGGGTAAAACCGGCGTGAACTTTGGCGCGGGCATGACGGGCGGTTTTGCCTACGTCCTGGATGAAGACGGTGAGTTCCGCAAACGCGTGAACCCGGAGCTGGTGGAAGTGCTGGACGTTGATACGCTGGCCATCCACGAAGAACACCTGCGCGGTTTAATTACCGAACACGTGCAGCATACCGGTTCTTCGCGCGGCGAAGAGATCCTGGCCAACTGGCCGGCGTTCTCTGCGAAATTCGCGCTGGTGAAGCCGAAGTCCAGCGATGTTAAAGCCCTGTTGGGTCACCGTAGTCGTAGCGCAGCAGAGCTGCGCGTGCAGGCGCAGTAAGGAATTCAGATGAGCCAGAACGTTTACCAGTTTATCGACCTTCAGCGTGTTGATCCGCCAAAGAAACCGCTGAAGATCCGTAAAATTGAATTTGTTGAAATCTATGAGCCGTTTTCAGAAGGCCAGGCCAAAGCACAGGCAGACCGCTGCCTGTCCTGCGGTAACCCTTACTGCGAATGGAAGTGTCCGGTCCATAACTACATCCCGAACTGGCTGAAGCTGGCCAACGAAGGGCGTATTTTTGAAGCCGCCGAGCTGTCTCATCAGACCAACACCCTGCCGGAAGTGTGCGGCCGCGTGTGCCCTCAGGATCGTCTGTGTGAAGGCTCCTGTACGCTGAACGACGAGTTTGGCGCGGTAACCATCGGCAACATCGAACGCTATATCAACGATAAAGCGTTCGAGATGGGCTGGCGCCCGGATATGACCGGTGTGCGTCAAACCGACAAGCGCGTAGCGATTATCGGCGCGGGCCCGGCAGGCCTGGCCTGTGCGGACGTGCTGACCCGTAACGGCGTGAAGGCGGTGGTCTTTGATCGCCACCCGGAGATTGGCGGCCTGCTGACCTTCGGTATCCCGGCCTTTAAGCTGGAGAAAGAGGTCATGACCCGCCGCCGCGAAATCTTCACCGGCATGGGCATTGAGTTCAAACTCAACACCGAAGTGGGCCGCGACGTGCAGCTCGACGACCTGCTGAAAGATTACGACGCCGTGTTCCTGGGCGTAGGCACTTATCAGTCCATGCGCGGTGGTCTGGAGAACGAAGATGCGCCAGGCGTGTACGACGCGCTGCCGTTCCTGATTGCGAATACCAAACAGCTAATGGGCTACGGCGAGACCGCCGATGAGCCGTTCGTCAGCATGGAAGGCAAACGCGTGGTGGTGCTGGGCGGCGGTGATACCGCGATGGACTGCGTGCGTACCTCCATTCGCCAGAATGCGGCGCATGTCATCTGTGCCTACCGTCGTGACGAAGAGAACATGCCGGGCTCTAAGCGCGAAGTGAAAAACGCACGTGAAGAGGGCGTCGAGTTCCAGTTCAACATCCAGCCTCTGGGTATTGAAGTGAATGCCAACGGTAAAGTGAGCGGCGTGAAGATGGCGCGCACGGAGATGGGTGCGCCAGATGCGAAAGGCCGTCGTCGCGCGGAGATCGTGGCCGGTTCTGAACACGTGATCCCGGCTGACGCCGTGGTGATGGCGTTTGGTTTCCGTCCTCACAGCATGGAGTGGCTGGCGAAGCACAGCGTAGAGCTGGACTCTCAAGGCCGCATCATTGCGCCAGAAGGCAGCGATAACGCGTTCCAGACCAGCAACCCGAAAATCTTCGCCGGTGGCGACATCGTTCGCGGCTCTGACCTGGTGGTCACGGCGATTGCCGAAGGCCGTAAAGCGGCTGACGGGATCATGAACTTCCTGGAAGTGTAAGCCCCTCTGACTCCCCGGCAGAAGCATAAAGCGGAACGCTGGGGAGCCTGTTTTCAGTAGCCTACCCTTAAGTTAATGGTACCTTTTTAAGCCAAAAAGCAGCGCAAATCCCGACGTAAACGTTTGCTTTCATGAAAAAAATGTATATTATGCGGCGGATTTTTTGGCCAAAATTCAAGGAGGCGTTGTGTCGCAAGATAACAATTATAGCCAGGGCCCCGTCCCTCTGGCGGCGCGGAAAGGCGTGGTTCCACTCACTTTTGTGATGTTAGGGTTAACGTTTTTTTCCGCCAGTATGTGGACCGGAGGCACGCTCGGTACCGGTCTTTCCTATAATGATTTCTTCCTCGCAGTTCTCTTCGGCAATCTCCTCCTCGGTATTTACACTGCTTTTCTTGGCTACATTGGCGCAAAAACCGGCCTCTCAACCCATCTTCTTGCGCGTTACTCGTTCGGTATAAAAGGTTCCTGGCTTCCCTCCATGCTTTTAGGCGGTACGCAGGTAGGGTGGTTTGGCGTCGGCGTAGCGATGTTTGCCATCCCGGTGAGTAAAGCCACGGGCATCGACGTGAACATCCTGATTGCAGTTTCCGGCCTGTTGATGACGTTAACCATTTTTTTTGGCATCTCGGCACTGACGATTTTATCCATCATCGCCGTACCCGCTATCGTCATCCTGGGTAGCTACTCCGTCTGGCTGGCGGTGGACGGCGTGGGAGGATTGGACCACCTCAAATCCATTGTGCCGCAGACGCCGCTCAACTTTTCCAGCGCGCTGGCGCTGGTCGTAGGCTCGTTTATCAGCGCAGGCACGCTGACCGCCGACTTCGTCCGCTTTGGCCGCAATGCCAAAGGTGCCGTTCTGGTGGCGATGGTGGCATTTTTCCTTGGCAACTCGCTGATGTTTATCTTCGGTGCGGCAGGCGCTGCCGCCGTAGGACAGGCCGATATTTCTGACGTGATGATCGCCCAGGGACTGCTGCTGCCGGCCATTGTCGTTCTTGGCCTGAATATCTGGACCACCAATGACAACGCGTTGTACGCCTCTGGTTTGGGTTTCGCCAATATTACTGGCCTTTCCAGCCGTACGCTGTCGGTGGTTAATGGCATTATCGGTACGCTGTGCGCGCTGTGGCTATACAACAACTTCGTTGGCTGGCTGACCTTTTTGTCGGCAGCGATTCCGCCGGTTGGCGGGGTGATTATCGCCGACTACCTGATTAATCGCCGCCGCTATGCCAGCTTCGACCACGCAAAATTTGTGTCCGTTAACTGGATTGCCATTTTCTCGGTCGCCCTGGGTGTTGCTGCCGGGCACTACATTCCGGGAATTGTCCCCGTTAACGCAGTATTGGGTGGCGTCTTCAGCTATTTGGTGTTAAACCCATTCGCCAAACGTACCCTTGCTAATCCTTCGGAGGTTTCCCATGCAGAATAATTCCCTCACTATCCGTCAGGCCCGTTTGCAGGGGCAAGAGGGTTTATGGCAAATCACGATTGAGGACGGACGCTTCAGCCGTATCGATCCTCAGGAAACCGCCTCTGCGCCAGTCGGTCAGGTGCTGGACGCCGAATGCGGGCTGGTTATCCCTCCTTTCATCGAGCCGCATATCCATCTGGATACAACGCAAACGGCGGGTGAACCGAACTGGAACCAGTCCGGCACGCTTTTCGAGGGAATCGAGCGCTGGGCCGAACGCAAGGCGATGCTTACCCACGAAGACGTTAAAACTCGCGCGATGCAGACCCTGAAGTGGCAAATCGCCAACGGCATTCAGTACGTACGTACACACGTTGACGTCTCGGAGCCCACCCTTACGGCACTGAAAGCCATGCTGGAGGTGAAGCAGGAAGTCGCCCCGTGGATCGATATGCAAATTGTGGCATTCCCGCAGGAAGGCATTCTTTCTTATCCGAACGGTGAAGAACTGCTTGAGGAAGCCGTGCGTTTAGGGGCGGATGTCATCGGCGCAATCCCCCACTTTGAATTTACGCGTGAATATGGCGTTGAGTCGCTGCATAAAACGTTTTCCCTGGCCAGAAAGTACGACCGACTGATCGATGTCCACTGTGATGAAATTGATGATGAACAATCGCGCTTCGTTGAAACCGTTGCCGCACTGGCACATCGTGACGGAATGGGTTCACGCGTGACCGCCAGCCATACCACGGCGATGCACTCCTATAATGGCGCGTATACGTCCCGACTGTTCCGCCTGTTAAAAATGTCAGGCATTAACTTCGTGGCAAACCCGCTGGTTAACACGCATTTGCAGGGCCGTTTCGATACCTATCCCAAACGCCGAGGCATCACACGCGTCAAAGAAATGCTTGAAGCGGAGATCAACGTCTGCTTTGGTCATGACGACGTTTTCGATCCGTGGTATCCGCTGGGAACCGCGAATATGCTTCAGGTTCTGCATATGGGGCTGCACGTTTGCCAACTGATGGGTTACGGGCAAATAAATGATGGGCTTAACCTGATCACTACCCACAGCGCGAAAACGCTCGATTTGCAGGACTATGGCGTGCGCGTTGGGAATACAGCAAACCTGGTGATTCTCCCGGCAGAGAATGGGTTTGATGCAGTTCGTCGCCAGACGCCGGCACGATACTCTGTTCGCCACGGCAAGGTGATTGCCGAGACGGTGCCCAGCCAGACAACCTTGCACCTGACGCAGCCGGAAGCGGTGACGTTTAAGCGCCAGAATATCGAATAACATTGCCGGATGGCGGCTGCGCCTTATCCGGCCTACAAATTGCGTTATGCCCGCAGGCCTGATAAGCGAAGCGCCATCAGGCCTATAAACTACGTATCCAGCAAGCGGGCGCGTACCTTCACCACGACTTTCTTTATCTCGCCTGGCTCAAGGATTGCGCATCCTGGCTTATGTGGCTCTCCCGGCATAAATACGGCGCACATCCCCGGCCGGAGGGTGACACACTGTTCACCTGCAATCTCACTGCACAACTGATAATCTTCTTCAGGATGAAAATCTTCACGCTGGCGTGCCGAGCCCGTCACGCCAAAGAGGATGCGCTCTTCTCCCGTCAATAACACCTGGATATCAATATATTGCTCATGCAGTTCCGCTTTCTTCTGGTCTGGAAACTGCGTGGCAAACGTCATCACATTCATGAAGATATCCTCACCGCGAAGCTCATAACGTCCTGCCGCTTTTTCCAGCGGACGGGCAGCCAGCGCGAGGGTTAGCGCCTCCAGAAGAACGGGATGCAACCCCGTGGAGGGAAGCGTCCGAATCTCACCAAAAAACATCATCTTTCTCCCTGAGCTAACAGCGCCGCGCCCAGTAAGCCCGCATCGTGTCGATAGTGCGCGGCGGTTAATTCAACGTGATAAACAGAAGGATGCTCCTCAAGATACGCGCGGACCCGCGCCAGATACCCTCCTGCCAGCCCGATGCTGCCGCCAATCACCACGCGCTGGCAGTCCATCACCGCTTTCGTGTCGGCAATAAGCCGCGCCAGTACCTGTGCAGAACGTTGGACCAGTTCCGCCGCCTGTTTATTTCCCTCTGCCGCGCGCGCAAAAATCGTTTTTGCATCGCATCCTGCAAGCTCTCCCCTGGCTGCGGCGGCAATACCGCGACCAGACGCGATGGCTTCCACGCACCCCACGCGACCACAGCCGCATTGCGGGCCGTTTGGATCGGCGAGCGTATGCCCAAGATGCCCTGCCAGTCCGCCGCTTCCGGTCACGAGTTTCCCGTTACTGACTACGCCGCCCCCCACGCCCGTTGAAACAGTCAGGAATACCATGTCTTTAATTTCCTTCGCACTAACGTGATATTCCGCCCATGCCGCAGCCTGAGCATCATTGATCGCCAGGGTCGGCAAACCAGCAATGTCTTCGAGCGTCTGCACCAGCGGAAAATGGTGCAATCCTCCGAGATTTTGCGGGTTAATCGCCAGCAGATTGCCGTCCTGAATGATTCCGGTTGAGGCAATGGCCGCACGCGTTGCCTGGGTCTGTAACGGCTTGACCAGCTCAGCCAGCGCCTCACGCAGCGCGTCAGGCGTCTTACTGGCGGGCGTAGGGCATTCGCGTCGCGCGTGGATCTGTAAACCGTCATCCACCAGGGCGGCGGCAAGTTTAGTTCCACCTATGTCTATCGCCAGTGTCGTCATAGCACCGCCCCGCTCGGAAATGTTTTTATCCCGTTGTGACATACTTCATCCCTTACGAATGTGCCCGGTACAGGTCCGGGCAAGCGGATTAACTTTTGCTTTTCGCTAAAGCGCTTTTATCGCCGCCAAACGGGACCGTCAATAGCGTCATGCGTACGCAGGGCTTCTGGCCTGATCCAGCGCTGAACGCGGGAGGGCATATCCAGACCAATAAGCAAGATCACCACAAACGTCAGGCCAAAAGAGAGCGATCCCAGGGCCGTGCCCAGCGCCATATCCTGCGACAGCAGCGCGCCAATCACCGGGGCAATCGCGCCGCCCAACGCGCCAACGTTGTAGGTAAAGCCCAGACCCGCCGCACGCTGGTCGGTATCGAAATAGCCGCCGATGAGTTTGGGTAAGATCCCGGAGATCCCCTGCCCCAGCATCTGCTGGAAAAAGAGTAACAAGCCCAACACCCAGACATTGGCGCCGCCGATCGCAAAGACGGGAACAATCAGGAGCTGTGAGGCCAACAGGCTACAGACATAGGCCTTGCGGGTGCCAAGCCAGTCACCGAGAAAACCACCCACGCAGCAGCCTACTGCCGCGCCGAAGCCGCTAAAGAACAGCACCTTCGCCACCGTTGAGGGATCATAGGCCAGGTCGGTTTTCAGATAAGTGGGTAATAGCGCCTGAATCGGCCAGGAGTAGAGAAAGGCGAAGAGCACGACAACCATCAACGTGACGCCCGTCGGCCAGCGTTTACCGCTGCTTTGCACCATAAAGCTGATAAAGACGATGGCGCAAAGCAGGCCGAGAATAACGACCAGCCCCGCGTTGTTGAGTTCGCCTGCAAAACAGAACCACAGCGCCGTACCGGCAAACAGCGTCATCGCCATATTGATGATGCGGTATTTGCCGCGATACAGAATATCAACCATGGTGCGCACCGGGGCTTTGCCTTCGTGCTTCGCTTTCCAGTCCTCAGCTTCCGGAATATTTTTCCGCAGCCACAGGGCAAAGACGATGGGCAGAATGCCGATAAAGAACAGCGCCCGCCAGCCCCAGACGGGCACGACAAGGCTGTAGACCTGGGCCGCAACCACGGCGCCGACGGAGAAACCGGAAATCAGAAAACCACTCGCCTTGTTGCGCAGGTGCTTTGGCCAGCTTTCAATCACATAGGTTGCGCTGGAGCCATATTCCCCCGCCATCCCCATGCCTATCACCATGCGGGCGATAAACAGGGTGACGTAACCCGGCGCAAAACCGCAGGCCAGCGTACCGCAGGAAAAGAGCACGATGCTGGTGATCATCGCCAGCTTGCGGCCATAGCGGTCGCCCATGGCGCCCAGCAGCAGGCCGCCGAACCAGCGCGATATAAAGGCCGCCGAAATCAGGCTCGCCGCTTCCACTGTCGTCAGGGCAAACTCGCTTTTTATTTCTGTCAGGACTAAGGCTATCAATACAAAATCGAAGCCATCAAGCAGATATCCCAGCCAGGCGGCGGAGAAGGCGCGCCACTGAGGACGGGTAAGATGGCGGTACCACGGGATGCTTTGGGTAGACTTACTCATTTCACTCTCCCGACGATTTCTCTGTCGTTTTGCCGGATGGCGGCTGCGCCTTATCCGGCCTACGTAGCATGTTTTTGTAGGCCGGCTAAGACGAAGCGCCCCCGGCTATGCGTTAGCGTTTTTCCGCCATTAGCTGCTCCGCCAGCGCTTTCAGCGCTGGCACGAATTTTTCATCCACAGGGGCAAACGGCTTACGGCACAGCGGCACGGATACCACGTCCATATAGTGCAGAACCGTTTTCAGACCACGGAACACCCCGGCTTTAATCAGCAGATCGATCACCGTGTTGCATTCGCTTTGCAGGCGCTGTGCGGTGGCGTTATCCCCTTCACGAACCGCTTTAGCGATCGCCTGGTAGCGCCAGCCCATAATGTTGTAGGTGCTGCCGATCCCCCCGTCCGCGCCGGCCAGCAGGCCGGAGGCGAAGATCTCGTCATAACCGTTGTAGAGCACCAGATCCGGCTGTTCACGACGGATCTGCTCCATCTGGAAGAGATCGCCGGAGGTTTGCTTCAGCGCGCCGACGCCGGGCAGCGTTACCAGCGTGTTGATCTGATCCAGCGTTAACTTAACGCCGCTTAGCGCAGGGATGTTATAAACCACCATCGGCAACCCCTCCGCGGAGTCAATAATTGCACGGTAATGATCGCAATGTTCTTCAAAGCTAAAGGGATAGTAAAACGGTGTGACGGCGGACACAGCGTCAAAACCGACGCGGGCGGCGGCCATGGCTAACTGCTGGCTTTCCGCCGTGCTGACGCAGCCAACATGGGCGATGAGCGTGATTTTCCCCTTCGCCTCTTCCGCCACAATCTCCATCACCTGCTCTCGTTCCGAAAGGCTCTGTACAAAGGCCTCTCCCGTTGAACCGCCGACGTACAGCCCATCGATACCCTGTTCAATATTGAACCGCACCAGACGGCGCAGGCTTTCTTTATCCAGCATCTGCTCAGAGTTAAACGGGGTCAGGAGTGCGGCCATTACGCCGCGTAATTGCGTTGCCATAGTTACCTCAATCGATCGTGTGTTTGTTATAACGACATACCTTTATACCTGTTATACCAGATCAATTAAGCAGCAGTAGAATACAGAACGCTTATATTGCGATCTGCTTCACTAAAGGATCGTTATTTTTTGGCTTTTGAATGCTGGCCGAAAGCGTGCCAGGTGGCGGAGACGCTGTTAAGGTGAGTTTGCAACGCCCGATCCGCTTCATCGGGATCGCGGCGGCGGATCGCATCCACAATTGCGATATGCTGGCGATAGCTGACTTCATTATGCTGATAAAGCTCTGCGTCCGGCACTTTAGGACGCGCCGCAATTAACCAGTCAAGCAGCGCAACGTGGATCGCATTGAAGATCGGATTGCCGGGGATCTCCGCCAGCACGCGGTGAAAATCGACATCGGAACGAATAAATAGCGTGTTGTCATCCAGGGACTGGCTGTTGATCTCCAGGGCTTTCGTGAGCTGCGCAATCTGATCGTCAGTGGCATATTCTGCGGCATAACGAACAAGGCTGGATTCAAAGAACAGGCGAAGCTGCTCGAAATGGGCAATACCGCCGGGCTGGGTCAGAAAGTCTTTCGCCATTCCCGACAATTCACTGATGATGGTATCGGCAGACGGCATGGTTACGCGGGCACGTTCACCGTTGTTAATCTGCACCAGCCCTTTACGCTTTAGCGCCGCCAGCGCTTCGCGCACCGAGGGGCGACCCACGTTGAAGAACTCCATCAGTTCGCGCTCGGAGGGTAACTGCTCTCCCTGGGCAAATTCCTTCCGACGGATCATCTGCTCCAGCTCTTCTTCCACCATATCAGACAGTTTTTTGCGCGCCAGCGGCCGACGGCGCAGGCTGCGACCAATGGTTTCATCAGAGTTTTCAGCTTTAAGATCAGTCGGTTTCATTGCAGTCCGGTGCCATTGAAGGAAAACAGTTCATCATAACACAGGAAATTAGAGGGGGCGAAAAGGGACCGAAAGCAAAACAGGCCCGTCGGGCCTGTTTGTTTATTTCACAACGCGCAGTGCGGGACGACCACCGCGTGGTGGTGGCTCGTCATCCGGATCGGTGTCGTCATTATGATCGGGTTTATCGCCATCGATGACAGAAATTACCGTGTCGCTTTCGCGTTCATCGGATGCCTCATCATCATTCAGGCTGGCAACCTCTTCATCATAAGCCGCTTCCGGCTCAAACATGGTGCCCGCACCGTTTTCACGGGCGTAGATAGCCAGCACAGCTGCCAGCGGCACGGAAACCTGACGCGGCACGCCGCCGAAGCGCGCATTAAAGCGCACTTCGTCGTTCGCCAGCTCCAGGTTACCCACTGCGCGTGGCGCAATATTCAGTACAATCTGTCCGTCGCGTGCGTATTCCATTGGAACCAGCACGCCCGGCAACGTCACATCCACAACCAGGTGCGGCGTGAGCTGGTTATCCAGCAGCCATTCATAGAAGGCGCGCAGCAGATACGGACGGCGTGGTGAAAGTTGTGACATTTCCACAGTCATTAGCCTCGGCCGAGACGCATTTCACGTTCCGGTTCAGTTAAAGATGCCAGGAAAGAGTCGCGCTCAAAGACGCGAGTCATGTAGCCTTTCAGCTCTTTCGCGCCAGGGCCGCTGAACTCTACGCCCAGGGTTGGCAGACGCCACAGCAACGGAGCCAGGTAGCAATCCACCAGGCTGAACTCGTCGCTCAGGAAGAAAGGCTTTTGACCAAATACCGGCGCAATCGCCAGCAGTTCTTCACGCAGCTGTTTACGTGCAGCATCCGCTTCAGAAGAGGAACCGTTGACGATAACGTTCATCAGCGAGTACCAGTCTTTCTCGATACGCTGCATGTACAGGCGGCTTTCACCACGCGCAACAGGATAAACAGGCATCAGCGGCGGATGCGGGAAACGCTCATCCAGGTATTCCATAATGATACGGGATTCCCACAGGGTCAGCTCGCGATCCACCAGCGTCGGTACGCTTTGGCTCGGGTTGAGATCGATCAGATCCTGAGGCGGGTTATCCTTTTCCACATGCTCGATCTCAAAACTGACACCCTTCTCGGCCAGCACGATACGAACCTGATGGCTATAAATGTCAGTAGGACCAGAAAACAGCGTCATTACCGAACGTTTGTTGGCAGCGACAGCCATGAAAACCTCCAGGTATATTCAGAATTTTTACTGCTACCAGCCCAACGGGGCCAGCCAGATGATGTATCGCCCATCCCAGAGAAGACACGTTGTTCAAAAATCGAACAAAAATCGAGTATTCACCGATATTTGGGCAGAAAATTGGATGATAGTTTACCAGATTTTGATGGCTTTGTGGTGAGGGGATTCCGGAAATGTGGAAAAAGAGAAGATATATGAAATGTTACTGTGGATAACCTGCGCATTATCCATAAAAAAACCCGCCGAAGCGGGTTTTTCGCCAATCGTTCTGCGTAAGCAGAATGGATTAACGTTTGGAGAACTGTGGACGACGACGTGCTTTACGCAGACCCACTTTCTTACGTTCAACCTGACGAGCGTCACGAGTAACGAAGCCAGCTTTACGCAGTTCAGAACGCAGGGATTCGTCGTACTCCATCAGCGCGCGGGTGATACCGTGACGGATCGCACCTGCCTGACCGGAGATACCACCACCTTTAACGGTGATGTACAGATCCAGTTTTTCTACCATATCAACCAGTTCCAGCGGCTGGCGAACTACCATGCGGGCAGTTTCGCGACCGAAGTATTGTTCCAGAGAACGCTGGTTGATTACGATTTTACCACTGCCCGGTTTGATGAAAACGCGAGCTGCGGAACTTTTGCGGCGACCAGTGCCGTAGTATTGATTTTCAGCCATTGCCTATAATCCCGATTAGATGTCAAGAACTTGCGGTTGCTGTGCCGCGTGGTTGTGCTCGTTGCCTGCGTAAACTTTCAGTTTACGGAACATAGCACGACCCAGCGGGCCTTTTGGCAGCATGCCTTTAACCGCGATTTCAATCACACGCTCAGGACGGCGGGCAATCATCTCTTCAAAGGTCGCTTCTTTGATACCACCGATGTGGCCGGTGTGGTGGTAGTACATTTTGTCAGTACGCTTGTTGCCGGTAACAGCAACTTTGTCAGCGTTCAGAACGATGATGTAATCACCGGTATCAACGTGCGGAGTGTATTCCGCTTTATGCTTACCGCGCAGGCGACGAGCCAGTTCAGTAGCCAGACGGCCCAGAGTTTTACCGGTCGCGTCAACAACATACCAGTCGCGCTGTACGGTTTCTGGTTTAGCTGTAAAAGTTTTCATTAAAAGCTTACCCAAATAATAAGTTACACGTTGGTGAACACCCAAACGTTTAGTCAGTTGAGGTTCACACGACAAAGTCCGGCAAACCTACCCCTTCGAATAGCACATGCCGACACATAGAAAGTTTCGGGAAAAAAACCTTCTCGTAACGTGGGGTCGCAAGATTATAGAGAAGTTGAGGTCAAAGATCGACCCTTAAATGTGATTTGGAATGGGTTTTTCGGGGTCAGGTATTGTGCGGTCTGGTGCCCTCACCCCCAGCCCCTCTCCCACAGGGAGAGGGGAGCATTTATTACGGCATATGCTCACGCTTGAGGTACTCTTCGCTCTGCATCTCTTGCAGGCGCGACAGGCAGCGCTGGAACTCAAACTTCAGGCGCTCGCCCTGATAAACCTCATATAAAGGCACCTCGGCGCTGACCACCAGCTTAACGTGGCGCTCGTAAAACTCATCTACCAGCGCGATGAAGCGGCGCGCTTCGCTCTCCATGAGTGGGGTCATAACGGGCACATCCCACAACATAACGGTATGGAACAGACGCGAAAGTGCAATGTAGTCATGCTGGCTGCGGGCGTCCACGCAGAGCGTTGCAAACGAGACGGCCAGCGTCTGGTTTTCTACGCCAAGCGTCGGCAACGGACGATGATTAATCTCCAGCGCTGGCGCGTTACCCCGCGGCGCTCCCGCCAGCGCCAGCCACAGTTTATCCATCTCGCGGGCTGTGTCGGCGTTCAACGGCGAAAGCCACAGGTGTGCCTGCGTTAATGTGCGCAGTCGATAATCGACGCCGGCATCGACGTTCATGATATCGCAGTGCTGTTTGATAGCATCAATGGCCGGCAGGAAACGCGCCCGCTGGAGACCATTGCGATAAAGCTCATCCGGCGGGATATTGGAGGTCGCCACCAGAGTGATCCCACGCGCAAACAGCGCTTTCATGAGGCCCCCCAACAGCATGGCATCCGTAATATCGGAAACAAAGAACTCGTCGAAGCAGAGCACGTCCGTTTCCGCCTTAAAGCGATCGGCCACAATGTCCAGCGGGTCGGTTTCGCCCTGGAGCGCCGTCAGCTCTTCATGGACCCGCAGCATAAAACGGTGAAAGTGCAGGCGCTGCTTACGCGTGCCGGGCAGGCTCTGGTAGAACATGTCCATCAGCCAGGTCTTACCCCGCCCAACGCCGCCCCACATATATAAGCCACGAACCGGTGCGTTCACCGTGGGCTCTTTTTTGCCCAGTAAACGGCCGAATGCCGCCTTCAGCCCACTGCTCTGCACCGCATCGGCGGGTTTCGCCAGAAGTTCCTGATAAATCGTGTCCAGGCGGTTAACCGCTTCACGCTGGACATCATCCGGCTGGTGTGTGCCCTCGCTCAGGGCCAGTTGGTAACGCGATGAAGGGGACAGGTTTTGCATGATGTTGTTGTTATTCCTTTAGTTAAACCTCACCAGCGCGCGTGGCTGATGAAAAAAAGGCCGTTCTACACTACGCGATGATACGTCAGGATTCCACTTCTGCGGAAATAGCGGTTATAGTGGCATAATCAGGCACAGGCAGGAGCCGAGCCAACACCCTACGGAACAACAAGACAACGGGAGAAGTTCATGACCTGGGAATATGCGCTAATCGGTTTAGTCGTCGGCATCATCATTGGTGCTGTGGCCATGCGTTTCGGTAACCGCAAATTGCGTCAGCAGCAGTCACTGCAATACGAACTGGAAAAGAACAAAGCCGAACTGGAAGAATATCGCGAAGAGCTGGTCAGCCACTTTGCCCGTAGCGCTGAGCTGCTGGACAACATGGCGACAGATTATCGCCAGCTCTACCAGCACATGGCGAAAAGCTCCAGCAGCCTGCTGCCGGAAATGACCGCGGAGACCAACCCCTTCCGCAATCGTCTGGCTGATTCTGAAGCCGGTAACGATCAGGCTCCGGTTCAGATGCCACGCGACTATTCAGACGGCGCGTCCGGCCTGCTGCGCGGTGGCGTAAAACGCGATTAATCGCACAACCTGAATAAATTTTACGGGCGCACCTTATGCGCCCATCCTTTCTTCCCGTCCCCAGCTATTATTTAGTCAAACACCTCATTGTTCAGCGGTTGAAAATTCAATAACATCAAGATGTTTTTGGGGCCGTTCTTTTTCATTCCAGGATACGAGAGTCAGCATCAATGAAGAAAAAAAACCAGCTGTTGAGCGCCTTAGCGTTAAGTGTCGGGTTATCTCTCTCGGCGTCCTTCCCCGCCAGTGCGGCACTGCCTTCGCAGGTGCCTGGACAAGAAGCCATTCCCAGCCTTGCGCCGATGCTTGAAAAAGTCCTGCCTGCGGTAGTCAGCGTTCAGGTGGAAGGGACGGCACGCCAAAGCCAGCGTATTCCTGAAGAGCTGAAGAAATATTTTGGCGAAGACGCGCCGGATCAGCAGGCTCAGCCGTTTGAAGGCCTGGGCTCAGGGGTGATTATCGACGCGGCTAAGGGCTATATCCTGACCAATAACCACGTGATCAGCCAGGCCGATAAAATCAGCGTTCAGCTGAACGATGGTCGGGAGTTTGACGCCAAACTGATCGGCGGTGACGATCAGAGTGATATCGCCCTGCTACAGGTGCAAAACCCCAGCAACCTGACCCAGATCGCCATTGCAGATTCCGATAAGCTGCGCGTCGGTGATTTTGCCGTCGCGGTCGGTAACCCGTTCGGTTTAGGCCAGACCGCCACCTCCGGGATTGTCTCCGCCCTGGGGCGCAGCGGCCTGAATCTCGAAGGGCTGGAAAACTTCATCCAGACCGATGCCTCCATCAACCGGGGCAACTCCGGCGGTGCGCTGCTTAATCTGAACGGCGAGCTGATCGGCATCAACACCGCTATCCTCGCGCCAGGCGGCGGCAGCATCGGGATTGGTTTTGCCATTCCGAGTAACATGGCGAAAACCCTGTCTCAACAGCTGATTCAATTTGGCGAGGTTAAGCGCGGTCTGCTGGGCATCAAAGGCATGGAGATGAGCGCCGATATCGCCAAAGCCTTTAAGCTCAACGTCCAGCGCGGGGCGTTTGTCAGCGAAGTGCTGCCCAACTCAGGCTCTGCAAAAGCGGGCGTGAAATCCGGCGACATTATTGTCAGCCTGAACGATAAACCGCTGAGCAGCTTCGCTGAATTACGGTCACGTATTGCCACCACGGAGCCGGGCGCTAAAGTGAAGCTGGGCCTGATCCGTGAGGGCAAACCGCTGACCGTGGAAGTGACGCTGGACAAGAGCACCTCCTCTTCCGCCAGCGCAGAACAGATCTCCCCTGCTCTACAGGGCGCTACGCTGAGCGACGGTCAGCTTAAAAACGGCACGAAAGGCATTACCGTCACTACCGTTGAGAAGAGCAGCCCGGCCGCGCAGGCAGGTTTACATCAGGACGACGTGATCGTGGGCGTGAACCGCACTCGCGTGCAGTCTATTGCCGAAATGCGTAAGGTGCTGGAGAGTAAACCGGCGGTCATTGCCCTGCAAATTATCCGTGGCAACGACACCCTCTACATTTTACTGCGTTAACCATTTGCGACTCCGGACATCGCCGCTGCGTGTGATGTCCGGATAACTCATGTTATGCTGCAAACCGTTCCTATTTTAACGACACACGCATCATGCTTTTAAAGCTCTTTCGTTCAATTGTCATTGGTTTGATCGTTGCCGGTCTGCTGCTGGTGGCTATGCCATCTTTACGCCAGTTCAACAAACTGTCGGCTCCTCAGTTCGACAGCACGGATGAAACGCCTGCGACGTACAATCAGGCGGTACGCCGTGCTGCCCCCGCCGTGGTTAACGTCTATAACCGCGGGCTTAACAGTTCCGCTCATAACCAGCTGGAGATCCGCACGCTCGGTTCCGGTGTGATCATGGATGACCGGGGCTACATCATCACCAATAAACACGTCATTAACGATGCCGACCAGATTATCGTCGCCTTGCAGGATGGCCGCGTGTTTGAAGCCCTGCTGGTGGGGTCGGACAGCCTGACCGATCTGGCGGTGCTGAAGATCAACGCCACGGGCGGTCTGCCGACTATCCCGATTAATCGCAAACGCACGCCGCACATCGGCGATGTGGTGCTGGCGATCGGTAACCCGTACAACCTGGGCCAGACCATCACTCAGGGGATCATCAGCGCGACCGGTCGTATCGGCCTGAACCCGTCAGGGCGGCAGAACTTCCTGCAAACCGATGCCTCGATCAACCACGGTAACTCCGGCGGTGCGCTGGTGAACTCTCTGGGCGAACTGATGGGCATTAACACCCTCTCCTTCGACAAGAGCAACGACGGCGAAACGCCGGAAGGGATTGGCTTTGCCATTCCGTTCCAGCTGGCGACCAAGATCATGGACAAGCTGATCCGTGATGGCCGCGTGATCCGTGGCTACATCGGTATTGGCGGGCGTGAAATCGCGCCGATGCATACGCAGGGCGGTGGTATCGATCAGATCCAGGGGATTGTGGTCAACGAAGTGGCGCCTGGCGGCCCGGCGGCCAACGCAGGTATCCAGGTGAACGACGTTATCCTTTCCGTCAACGGTACGCCAGCGGTCTCTGCGCTGGAAACCATGGACCAGGTGGCTGAGATTCGCCCGGGCTCCATCATCCCTGTTGAAGTCATGCGTAATGACAAGAAGCTGACGATTCAGGTCACCATCCAGGAATACCCGGCCACTAACTGACGGGCATAAAAAAACGGAGCTTAACGCTCCGTTTTTTTTACCGGGATAAGATCACTTGTTAACGAACTCTTCGCCCAGCGTAATGTCTTTCTTCAGCGTATCCAGCATGCCTTCCATCGCGTTTTGCTCAAACGCGCTCAGCGTGCCGATAGACTTACGCTCTTCAACACCGTTTTTACCCAGCAGCAGCGGCTGAGAGAAGAAGCGCGCGTGTTCACCGTCGCCTTCAACATAGGCGCATTCAACAACGCCTTTTTCGCCCTGCAACGCGCGAACCAGAGACAGGCCGAAACGTGCCGCCGCCTGGCCCATAGACAGGGTTGCAGAACCGCCACCCGCCTTCGCTTCCACCACTTCGGTGCCTGCGTTCTGAATACGTTTGGTCAGGTCAGCCACTTCCTGCTCGGTGAAGCTCACGCCCGGGATCTGCGACAGCAGAGGCAGGATGGTCACGCCAGAATGACCGCCGATAACCGGCACTTCCACTTCCGTTGGCTGCTTGCCTTTCAGCTCAGCCACGAAGGTATTGGAGCGGATGATATCCAGCGTAGTTACGCCGAACAGTTTGTTCTTGTCGTAAACGCCCGCTTTCTTCAGCACTTCTGCTGCGATAGCAACGGTGGTGTTCACCGGGTTGGTGATGATCCCGATGCACGCTTTCGGGCAGGTTTCAGCAATCTGCTGAACCAGGTTTTTCACGATGCCCGCGTTGACGTTGAACAGGTCTGAACGATCCATACCCGGTTTACGCGCAACACCCGCGGAGATCAGCACCACGTCGGCACCCTGCAACGCAGGACGCGCATCTTCACCGGAGAAGCCTTTGATTTTCACAGCTGTCGGGATGTGGCTCAGGTCAACCGCCACACCTGGGGTTACCGGAGCAATATCGTACAGGGAGAGTTCTGAGCCTGAAGGCAGTTGGGTTTTCAGTAGTAGGGCAAGCGCCTGGCCGATACCACCAGCAGCGCCGAGGACTGCGACTTTCATCCTAAACTCCTTATTATGGTTAACTTAAGTATCTGTAACTCCGTTGCGGCGACCATAATTCAGCACGTCATTAATTACAATTTTCATCGCTAAAGAATTTGAGGTCGCACGTCTTTCGCCTTCACCTGAATACTATCGGGATGCAGGCAACAACGAATTAAGAGGGGGTTACAATACACCCTGCCACGCCACCAAAACAACATCATTTTGATAACATTTAATTTACTTTTAAGCTTATTTGCGCGGCGTGACCCAGGCATGTTTTCCGATAACGAAATCTGATAAAATCTCTCCCTTTCATAACATTATTTCAGCCTGGTGCCAGGTAGATAATTTGCATAAAAATTCATCCACATGCATAATAATGTTGTTTCTATCGTCATATTCCGGGTGACTTATGCGAAGCTCGTCTAAGCAAGAAGAATTAGTGAAGGCGTTTAAAGCGCTACTCAAAGAAGAGAAATTCAGTTCTCAGGGAGAAATTGTTCAGGCGTTGCAGGAACAAGGCTTCGACAACATCAACCAGTCGAAGGTCTCTCGCATGTTAACCAAGTTTGGTGCGGTGCGTACGCGCAACGCCAAAATGGAAATGGTTTATTGCCTGCCTGCTGAACTTGGCGTGCCAACGACCTCCAGCCCGCTGAAAAACCTGGTTCTGGACATCGACTATAACGATGCCGTGGTCGTGATCCACACCAGCCCGGGCGCAGCCCAGCTGATTGCCCGCCTGCTGGACTCGCTGGGTAAAGCAGAGGGGATCCTCGGGACCATCGCCGGCGATGACACCATTTTTACCACCCCGGCAAATGGTTTCTCGGTGAAAGACCTCTACGAAGCGATTCTGGTCCTGTTCGAACAGGAGCTGTAATTGTCTGCCCCGTAGCGCCTGGCTGCGGGGATCATTCTGCTTTTACCGCGTTTTACCCTGCTTTTCTCTGCCTGCTACTTTTGCAAATAGTGCTTTTTACCGCCTGTTAACATTCATTCAGTTAATGATCTGCCGCAAAATCGCACAAAAAATCAAATTACCATACCCATTTGATTTAAATAAGAAAAAACCACAAACCTCGCATTGTGCTGCCCTTTTTTATGCATTCTCGTTATAAAAAATGAATTTTTTAACGCGTAATAACAGACGAAACCATTAGTCTGCTATTAATTTTTTGCGTGATTAGTGTATACTTGATTTTGTGATGAGGGTCACAGAACAAAGACCCCAGTAAAATAATTGACGAGGTAAATAATCATGAAAATTAAAACCACTGTAGCTGCCCTGAGCGTACTGTCAGTCCTGTCATTCGGTGCGTTTGCAGCCGACACCATTAATGCTGAACAGGCACAATCCCGTCAGGCTATCGGGACTGTTTCTGTTGGCGCCATCGGTACGTCTCCGATGGACATGCACGACATGCTGAACAAAAAAGCGGAAGAACAGGGTGCGTCATCCTATCGCATCATCGAAGCGCGCAGTGGCGACCACTGGCACGCTACCGCAGAACTGTACAAATAAACCCTCGTCGTATCTCATCATACGACTTGCCCCTGACCTCCCGGTCAGGGGCTTTTTTATCACTGGCGCACGTTGAAACGCAGTTGCCCTTCCAGCTCCTCCTCCGCTTCATCAAACAATAAAATCAATGCACCAAAGCGTCTGCGTAGTTTTTCAGGCAGATGGGTAAATTCGATTTCCAGCGGTAACGGCAGACGATCGCCGGTAACCACATCCCACAGCATATCAAGATTGCTTACGCTGCCCCGCTCCAGGTCGAACGCCCGAATAAACTCGCGATAGAAGTCTTCCTGACTCTCAATTTCGTCAAAATCAAAGGTATAAATTTTCATTGCCAGCCACCCGGTACAGGCGGGCGGCAAATGCCGCCCTGTCTATTATAATCCCCCGATATGCAGGGTTTTGACTTCCAGAAACTCCTCCAGCCCCAGCACGGACCCTTCGCGGCCCAGCCCGGACTCTTTTACGCCCCCAAACGGACCCAGCTCGGTCGAGACCGCACATTCGTTAATTCCGATCATGCCGCTCTCAATGGCCTGCGAGACGCGGAACACGCGCGAGAGATTCTGGGTATAAAAGTAGGCTGCCAGCCCGTAAGGCGTATTGTTAGCGCGCATAACCACTTCGTCTTCCGACGTGAAGCGGAAGCAGGCGGCAACGGGACCAAAGGTCTCCTCTTCTGCCAGCTTCATGCCTTCATGGCAGTCACCGAGTACGGTTGGCATCCAGAAGTTGCCACCAAGTTCGTGCGGTTTACCCCCAGCCAGCACCGTGGCGCCCTTCGCTACCGCATCTTCGACGTGCTCACGGACTTTTTCGACAGCCGAAGGCTCAATCAGCGGGCCGACAACGACGCCCTCGTCCAGACCGTTACCCACCTTCAGCGCCTTCACCGCATCGGCAAGTTGATTGACAAACTTGTCATAGACCGTCTCCTGAATATAGAAACGGTTTACGCTGACGCAGACCTGCCCGGCGTTACGGAACTTATTGGCGATCGCGCCTTTGACGGCGGCCTCAATATCCGCGTCCTCGAAAACGATATATGGCGCATTACCGCCCAGCTCCATCGATACCTTTTTCATGGTCTCTGCGGAATTGCGAACCAGCGTTTTCCCGACGGCGGTTGATCCGGTAAACGAGATTTTGCGCACGTCATGGCTGGCCATAATGGCGTCACTAATTTCTGAGGTGCTCCCCGCGACCGCATTCAGCACACCATCCGGCACACCGGCCTGCTTCGCCAGCGTCAGCAGCGCAAAGGCGCTCAGCGGCGTGTTGTTTGCAGGCTTGATGACGCCGGTACATCCTGCTGCCAGCGCCGGACCGAGCTTACGGGTGAGCATGGCCATCGGGAAATTCCATGGCGTGATAGCAGCAACCACCCCGACAGGTTCACGAGTGGCCAGAATACGGGAGCCGGGTTTAACCGGAGGAATGATTTCACCGTTGGCGCGCTTGGCCTGCTCGGCAAACCACTGAATGAAGCTGGCAGCGTAGTCCACCTCACCCTCAGCCTCTTTCAGCGGCTTGCCCTGCTCGGTAGTCATCAGCCGCCCGAGCCAGCTTTTGTTCTCGATAATCAGTTCATACCAGCGATAGAGGATCGCGGAACGCTCTTTTGCCGTTTTTGCGCGCCATGCGGGAAAGGCCTTCGTCGCGGCCGCAATGGCCTCTTCGGTTTCGGCTTTCCCTGCTTTCGCCACTTTCGCGACCACCTCGCCCGTGGCCGGGTTTAGCACATCAAACGTGGTGTCGAGTGTTTTCCAGAAACCGTTAACCAGATACCCGGTCTGAAAAAGAATACTGTCCTGAAGAGCCTGGGTTGTCATGTGTCCTCCCTTCCTGAATGTTTGAACCTGCAAGTATAAGTATAGCCACAAAAAAACCGACGCTTTTGGCGTCGGTTTTCTCTTCGTTAGCTGTCTGTCAGCGCATTCTGGTAGCGGTGCAGCATAAACACCAGCCGCTCTACCGGCTCGGTAACCTGCGGCGGCGCTTCCCAGATCCGCAGTTTCTCCTGGTAGATATCCAGTTCCTCCAGCAGTTGCTTAAAGTAGCGGCGACGTTTGTCATCACTCGATGCCGATATCACATGGTCCGCCGTTCGCCGTAGCTGGCGGTGGTAGGCGGACAAATCATCGTTGATCGGCACTGGCGCGTTCCGCAGACGCTGGTGCGCGATAATCATGGTTAACGCCAGGCGGAAGCGGGCGACATCGCCCGGGAATTTATTCAGCAACAGGAACAGCTGCTGATAGAGCGCCGGCAGGGGGTTCTCCTTGCGCCGCGCGGTGTTGGTAGTCAATGACGATACGGCGGCCGACACAAACTGATTCAGCAGCACACGCCCTGTCCGCGCCTGAGAGTTATCCCGCACCAGCAGGATCACCATCATCGCCAGGAAACAGCCCACCAGCTGACCTAATGCGCTATCCAGGAACTGGCTGAAATGGAAGGTCATCGGGTTATCCAGCACGATGATGTTAATCGTGCTCGCCAGCGCACCCAACGATCCCAGACGGCGTTTTTGTACCTCAATCCCGATAAAGAACGCCATCACCGCCAGGCTGATGCAGAGCAAAAGCATGCTTTGCTGCGTCGAGGGGATAATCACCAGGAAGTAGAGCGCACCAATGGGTAACGCCGCAATGGTGCCGTACAGAAAATCGATCGCGACCATGCGCGGGTTGGGCAGACGCATCGCCAGCGCGGTGACGACGGCAATCATCACCATCGCGCCGCTGCCGGACGTCCAGCCGGTCCACAGCCAGAACAGCGTGCCGAGTATACAGGCCAGGGTGGTACGCCAGAAGTTAACCATCGCATGGTGGCGCTCGGCGGACTCCGGTTTGATCACCACTTCGCCCTGCAATACCTCTTCTTCCGCCGCACTGATTTTGGTGTTGCTAATCACGCCGCGTTTCAGGAGCAGGTAGCGCGTTGCGGCGCCAACCCAGGTATAAATGGTGACTGGCGTATCCCGTTCTCCTGTCCAGGCAATCACACGACGCATGCGTTTGAGCTGTCGATGCACGTCCTGCACCGTCTCCACGGGCTCATCAAACAGTTCGCGGAAAGTATCCGTTACCACTTCGGGGCGGGTGTTCTGAATCAGGTAGGTTTCACACGCCTGGGTGATCAGCGTTAGCGAGACGGTATTGATCGCTTTCAGACGACGATTGGCCCGCTCCCAGCGGGAAGACTCCATATTGAGATTACTGCGCATCCCTTCCAGCGCCTGCGTGCGGCGCACCAGCGCGCTCCAGGCCTTGTCGACCTCTTCGCTTTCGCCGTGCTTAATGCACAGCTGCATGAGCTGGTACTGGGCGACAATCAGCGCGTCCAGCTCACGATCGACTTCCTGCTTGATGGATCGCGGAGAGAAGAGCAGATCTGCGACAATCGCGCAGACGATACCAATGACAATCTCGCTACAACGTTCCACGGCGAACTGCGGAGCAAGCAGCGGTTCACTCTGAATGGTGATGATAATAATCAGCGCGGTATATCCCGCCAGGCCCCAGGCGTACGAGTTCTCCACCTTCACCAGCGAAGAGACCCAGGTGCAAAAACCCGCCCAGATACAGCACACAATCAGCATCAGCAGCGGCGTGCGGATCATCAGGATGATAATGGTCAGAGCGGCGATACAGCCGATAAAGGTGCCGATAATACGCAGCATCCCGCGATAGCGAATTGCCCCGGAGTAAGGTTCGCCACCCGCCGCGAAGGCTGGACCGGCGGCGACGATCGCGGCGGTCAGAACGGCCCAGCGCGGCGTTTCAAGCTGGAAATGGAAGCCAACAAACAGCGCCAGCACAATGGCGCATGCCAGCTTCACGGCGAAGCGGATGTGCTGGCTGGCGATGGAAAAAATGCCCATAGCGATCAACCAAACTCGCGCAGGCGATGGGCGATTTGACGGAAGATAGAATCCTGGCTGGCATCACGGTCTTTTTCACCCGTGATCACCACCGTCGCGGTGGTGCCTGCGGGCCAGAGGTTGCTCTGCTGCTCATCCAGACGAATGCGTACCGGTACGCGCTGCGCCAGGCGAACCCACTCGAGGTTAGAATCGACGGTCGCCATCCCTTTTGTATCATTGGTACTGCTGGAGTTGGTCACCCCCGCGGCCACGCTGTCCACGGTTCCCTTCAGGACCCGGTTGCTGCCGAGCGGCGTGATTTCGGCGCGATAGCCCGGACGCACGCCTTCCAGCTTGGTCTCTTCCATATAGGCGAGGACGTAGAAGGAGTTCTGTTTCACCAGCGCCACGGCAGTTGAGCCGCGCGTGATAAACTCACCCGCATAGACGTTGAGGTTGGTCACCCAGCCATCGGACGGGGCGCGGATAACGGTACGTTCCAGATCGAGCTTCGCCAGATCGCGCGTCGCCTGCGCTTTTGCCAGCTGATGCAGCACGGTTTGCAGCACGTTATTAGACTGGTCAATCTCTTCCCGGGACATAGCCTGGATGCCCAGCTTGTTACGGCGTCCTGCTTCACGGCGTTTTTCAGCGGCCAGCGCGTTGTAATACGCCACGTCGGCTTCCGCTTCTTCCAGCGCTTTTTGATAGCGCGGCTGGTCGATAGTGAACAGCACCTGATCTTTTTTCACCAGTTGGTTATCGTGGACGTTGACCGCCGTAATGAGACCGGCGACATCGGGCGCTATCGCGACCACCTCCGCGCTGAAACGCGCATCGCGCGTCCACGGGGATTCGGTGTAATAAACCCAGGCGCGAAAAATAGCGATGAACGCCAGGATGACCAGCGCCATAGTGATGGCAGTGCGGGAGATTTTTCTTGTTAGCGTTTTCACATCAACCTCAGACAAACATGCGCGATATTAAATAGAACAGGCAGCAATACAGCGCGGTATTGAACAATGCAGGATGCCAGACGAAATCATAAATCCCGGTAGGGACCAGCACCTTGCGCACCAGCCAGAAGATCGCCAGTGATAAAAGAAGCTCGAAAAATATCGGTGGGAACGACAAACCGAACACCACGATAACGGGAAACAGACTCATGTTGACCTTGATTAAAGAGAGTGCAGGTTACTGGATTTTTAAGCTCGCGCCGCCGCAGGAGAGCAAGAATTGCCGGGCGAGAGTGGCGCAGCCGTTATGTAATTAATAATATATTAACGTAACTGTTATGCTGTTATCTATCATATGTGATCTAAATCACTTTTAAGCCAGAGTGAATAATGGAACGTCTAAAACGCATGTCCGTCTTTGCGAAAGTGGTTGAGCAAGGCTCTTTTACCGCCGCAGCACGTCAGCTACAAATGAGCGTCTCATCCATTAGCCAGACAGTGTCAAAACTGGAAGATGAGCTCCAGGTGAAGCTGCTCAACCGCAGCACCCGCAGCATCGGGCTGACGGAAGCGGGTAAAATTTACTATCAGGGCTGCCGTCGAATGCTGCATGAGGTGCAGGATGTTCACGAGCAGCTCTATGCCTTTAACAACACGCCTATCGGCACGCTGCGTATCGGGTGTTCTTCAACTATGGCACAAAATGTTCTCGCTGCCATGACGGCGGAAATGCTGAAAGAGTATCCCGGTTTAACCGTTAATCTGGTAACGGGCATTCCGGCACCGGACCTGATTGCCGATGGGTTAGACGTGGTGATCCGCGTTGGCGCGTTGCAGGACTCAAGCCTGTTCTCGCGTCGACTGGGCAGCATGCCGATGGTGGTCTGCGCGTCGAAAAGCTATCTTGCACAGTATGGCGTGCCGGAAAAACCTGCCGACCTGAGCAACCACTCGTGGCTGGAATACAGCGTTCGGCCAGATAACGAATTTGAATTGATCGCGCCGGAAGGGCTTTCCACTAAACTGCTGCCTGAAGGCCGCTTCGTAACCAACGATCCGATGACCATCTCACGCTGGCTGGTGGCCGGGGCCGGGATCGCCTACGTACCGCTGATGTGGGTGATCAACGAGATCAACAGCGGCGTGCTGGAGATCCTCTTCCCGCGCTACCAGTCCGATCCGCGTCCGGTGTACGCGCTCTATACCGAAAAGGACAAGCTGCCGCTGAAGGTGCAGGTCTGTATTAACTATCTGACGGACTATTTTGTGGAAGTGGCGGAGCTGTTTCAGGGCATGCGAGGTAGAAGGAAAGAGTAGGCTTTTCCCCTCTCCCCGTTGGGGAGAGGGTTAGAGTGCGGGGGAAAATTTACGCCGTGCCGCCCACCGTCAGATTATCCACTTTCAGCGTAGGCTGACCGACGCCCACAGGCAGGCTCTGGCCCTCTTTGCCGCAAACGCCCACGCCGTTATCCAGTTTCAGGTCGTTACCGACCATGGAAATCTGCTGCATGGCCTCAATGCCGGAGCCAATCAGGGTTGCGCCCTTCACCGCTTTGGTCACTTTGCCCTTCTCAATCAGATACGCCTCTGAGGTAGAGAAGACAAATTTGCCGGAGGTGATATCCACCTGACCGCCGCCAAAGTTTGGCGCGAAGATACCGTAATCAACGGATTCGATAATCTCCTGCGGCGTGGACTGGCCCGGCAGCATGTAAGTATTGGTCATGCGCGGCATCGGCAGATGTGCGTAGGATTCACGACGGCCGTTACCCGTCGGCGCAACGCCCATCAGGCGCGCGTTAAGCTTGTCCTGCATGTAGCCTTTCAGTACGCCGTTTTCGATCAGCACGTTGTACTGACCCGGCGTACCTTCATCGTCGATAGAAATCGAGCCGCGACGGTCGAGCATGGTGCCATCATCCACCACGGTACACAGCTCTGAGGAGACAAGCTGCCCCATCTGACCGCTGAATACGGACGTCCCGCGACGGTTGAAATCACCTTCCAGGCCGTGACCGACCGCTTCGTGCAGCAGCACGCCCGGCCAGCCTGCTCCCAGTACCACCGGGTGCAGCCACGGCAGACAGGTTGACCAGCGCCATGCGCACGGCTTCTTTTGCCCATGCATCCGCACGGGCTTCGCCGTCGACATCACCCAGGAACCAGTCATAACCAAAACGACCGCCGCCACCGCTGGAGCCGCGCTCGCGCTTACCGTCGTCTTCAACCTGCACGCTGATAGAGAGACGCACCAGCGGGCGAACATCCGCCGCCAGGGTACCGTCCGTCGCCGCCACCAGGATCAGTTCATAAACACCGGTCAGGCTGGCAGAGACTTCCTGCACGCGTTTATCCGCCGCGCGAGCCACTTTGTCCACGCGACGAAGGATGTCCAGCTTCTCTTCGCGGCTCATGCTTTGCAGCGGGTCGATGCTGGTATAGAGCGCAGCGTGCTGCACTTCACCCAGCGTTTTCACCCGTCCGTCGCCTGTATCGCGCACAATGGTTCGCGCCGCCTGCGCGCTCTGCTCCAGCGCGGCCAGGCTTATCTGATCTGCATAGGCAAAACCGGTTTTTTCGCCGCTGACGGCGCGCACGCCGACGCCCTGGTCAATGTTATAAGAGCCATCTTTAATGATGCTGTCTTCTAAAACCCAGGATTCGTGATAGCTCGACTGGAAATAGAGATCGCCGTAGTCGAGGCGGCGTTCGGTCAGTTGACCAAGAATGGAGAACAGGTCCTGATGGCTCAGGCCGTTCGCTGCGAGCAAATGTTCACTTACCAGGTTCAGACTCATCTATTGCTACTCGTTCGTTGCCGCCCGTGGCGGTATAAAGATCGTATTTATTGAGAGTGAGGCAATTACCTGCCCACGTCAAATCATTGCTGTGCTTCTTTGCGCGGCTGGCGCAGCACCTCATTAATCTGTGGTTTATCAACCGGCCCGGTAATGCGATAGCGCAGAATCGAGACTTTGCTCCAGAGCGGCCCCAGCACTTTACTGGCCGCAAACACCGCCGCTCCGACGATCGGATTGACCACAAAGGCTGCCGCAACGCCCACGCTTGCGGAAATCTCCGGCGCCACTACGGCTTCCATATCCAGCTCGCGGCGCACAAGATCCACTGACCCTTTCATCGCGATATCCGCTTCCAGGCCGTCCACCAGCGTGTCGTCGGTGTGCAGAACGCCGTCTTTGATCCACGCCGTGCTGCGAATGGAATCGTAGTAGAAACCTTCGCTGAAGGTGTCGCTAAAGTCGAAGCGCAGCTTGCGCAGCAGCGCGTCAAAACTCAGCAGACGCAGGATCTGCCCGGCGCGCCCCGTGCTCACATCGGCAATCTCACCCTTACCGAAGTGGGTTTTCAGGATGCCGTTAAGCGAAGCTTCATCGGGTGTCCATGGCGCTGCGCGCCAGTGCAGATCGTAATTCACATCGAAGGACGATCCGCGAAGCGGCGTGCTAATGCCGAAGAAGTTAGCTGCGGCGTCCAGCTTGTTGCCTTTAATATCGCCTTTCAGCGAGGTGCGCTGTTCACCCGGTTTGTTATCCCATTCGCCAGCGGCAGTCATGCGGCCGAAGCCGGTATCCACCAGCCCACCAGAGAGGCTCAGCGTATTGCCCTGAATAGCAAAATCACCGTCGATACGGCCATATTTTTGCCCCCACAGCCAGCACTCCGCACAGCGCAACTGGAGATCGGGCCAGCCGCTGAAATCCACGCGCGACCTCCCACTGCCACTGACAGGAGAAGCGCTTGTCGACTCTGCTTTAGACGCCGTAAAGGTCGGATTGTAATAGAGATAACGGATAGCCGCCTGCCATGGCGCGTGATCGCGCATGGTCAACGAACCGTTAATCTCACGCCCCTGCGCCTCGACCTTTGAGCCGTTTACCGTCGGCCGGGAGACAATACTCAGGTTGTTCCACTGCTGCCCGCCCAGCGTCAGCGCAGGCGTGCGCAAGGTAATGGACTGTGGGAACTGCGCCGTTTGGTCGACGTTTTGCCCGACACCTTTCTGGAACAGTGCCAGCCACTCTGCGCCATCCATCGGCGGGAGATTCAGTTCAACGCCCGCCTGCTCCGGCAGCGGCGGCGTGGTACGGCTGTCCGTCGTCCAGATCGCTCTGTCCAGCGTCAGCTTGCGGTTAAGCAGCCAGCGGCTGTTGAAGTGGTTTGTTCCACCAGCGTTTCCGGTTAAATCGAAGCTGTTAAGGTTGCCCGCAACCTTAACATTGACGGGCAATGCTTCACCGCTTTTCTTATTCAGCGGCGCGGGAAGTTGGCTGCTGAGGTTTTTCAGATCGCCCGTAATGTCGACGTTATAGCGCGCACCGGCATGATAAGGCAGGTCGATGGCGACCTTGCCATTCCATGACACCGCGCCGTCCACCGCACTCTCAATCGGCTTCGGCAGAACATCCATGCGTGACGGCTGCCAGTTCGCGTCCATATTGACCGCCACCTGGTAGGCTTTATCGCCCTCGGTGGTGGAGAAATCGATATTGACGGGTTGATTGAACCAGGTCGCTTTCAGCGGCTCACTTTTCAGCGTGCCGTTAACAAAGCTGAACTGACCGCTGAGGTTTTTCAGCGTGCTGTCCAGCGGCTTGATATAGAGGCTGTTGTTATTAAGGCGAACGTCGCCTTTGGCGGTGGTCATTTCACCGTCCAGCGGGATATCCAGATGTAAGCGAGCATTCACATCGCCATCTAACTGCAACTGCTGAAGGGTGGCTGCCAGGGAGTCTTTCAGCGGCGTATCTTCAAAGTACGGGCCAACCGCTTTACCTGGCCCCTTAATATCCGCATCAATCAGCAGTTTCTCTTTGGAGTAATCCGGGATGTTTGCCGTCAGGTTGCTTGCCGTTACGCCGCCCAGCGCAACGCTGTCCGTCTTCATCCACAGGCCGTCATTCAGGAAGTTGAGTTCAATATCCAGATTCTTCAGCGCCGGCCAGTCCGGCTGGAAGGCATAGGTGGCGTTGCGCAGAGGCACCAGAACCTGGAACTGGCCTTCGTTGTGCTTATACGGGAACAGGTGCGGGTTGCCGCCGTAGACCAGCGTGGCGTTATCCGCCTGGCCGCCCTGAATAGCGCCGCTGAGATAGTCCACCAGCGCTTTCCCCATCAGGTTTTCCGGGAAGTAGCGCCACGCCTGCGAACCGTCATCCGTGCTGATGCCCGCCAGAATACCCAACCACGGCTCATCGCCTTCAGGCTGTAGATAACGGAAATTACCGCGGGCATGTACCGCTTTGGCTTTCACATCGATATCGCGGCCATCGAGCTGAAAACCTTTGTCATTCTTCAGCCAGTTGAGGGTGGCATTTCCCTTTTCGATCTCCAGTGGCGCACGGAAGACCGTTTCGTACGGCATTTTCGCGTCCTGCATTTCTGCCGTCAGCCTGCCGTTTTCCACGCTTCCTTCCAGTTTACCGCTGAAGTGCTCGGCACCCGGCAGCAGTTTCCACTGTTTCCATGCGAGATTTTTCCATACCGCCTGAAAACGCGTCTTTTCCGTAGCCTGGAGCGGAACATCCAGCGCCAGCCGGTTTATTTGCCCGCTCGGCTGCGTCGCCAGCCAGATTTCGCCCAGCTCCGGGGAGAGTTTTGCGGCCATTGAACGCAGCCCTTCGATCGCCGTCAGATCCAAGTTACTGGCGCGGATACGCAGCTCGTCGCTGCGTTTACCGTTTATCCCGCCGACGTCCTGCTCCGGCATCCACGCCAGCGTCAGCGCGCCGCGCGGCCAGGGTTTGTTATCCATGGAGATGCGCGTATCCGGTATAGCGAACTGCCAGCCGCCTTTATCCTGCGTCACGTGTGCGGTGAGGTTATCGACGGAAAGTTGATGCTGATGGTTTTCCCCTTTCCAGCTCGCGCCCCCCTGCTTAAGCCAGATATCGCCGCTGGCGAACGTCCCGTTCGTCAGGGTCATCCAGCCTTCCAGGCTGAAGCGCGCGGTCTCCAGCTGCATGTTCTGCTGTAACCACTCACCGAGCCACGGCTTCACGTCCACGTCGTCCGCCTGTAGCCACACCCTGCCGTTGTTCAGCAGGCCATTGTCGTCACGCAGATCCATCCGCACCTGCATAACGCCGTGCTGCCCGTTCAGGCTGGAGAGATTCACCTGCCCCTCGGCGCGGTGGCGATCTTTCCCGTTTAACCAGGTCAGCTGTGGGATCGCCAGCTCAGCGCGCTGGCCGGAAAGAGTAATAAAGCTCACTTCGCTGTCGCGCAGATCGAAATGATCGAACTGCCGCAGGAACAGATCGCTGATACGGCTGGGGTGCGCCCCCCCCCCCCCCCCGCCCGCCGAATCCGCC
>OAWZ01000310.1_pt1 | contig 29464 bp, 17 predicted proteins | sample 1477091 | NCBI WGS metagenome assembly OAWZ01 (sample SAMEA2580282, study PRJEB22360) | human gut metagenome | biome: human gut; feature: human-associated habitat; material: faeces | place: Denmark | collected 2008/2010
TAATTAATTGAGAATAAATTAGTTATACAAAAAACATGAGAATATGAGATATGAATCGGATAAAGCGTTGGCATTCCTTCCTTGTGTAATTGAAAATGCTTCCATTAATTGCCCTTTTCTATTTTCAGAAGCAATCAAATCCCCTGTATCATACCTAATAAGCGGCATATCAAAATTATGAAATGATGTTCCTACCAAATGTCCATCAACATTTTCCGTCAAACCATAGGAAAAAAAAGGTTTATATTGATTATTTTTTGATTCATCATAAGCCAAAAAACACATTTCACTATGTCCATACCAAGAAATCCAATCTAAATTCCAATGTTGTTTTATAATAATAAGAATAATGTATAAAAAGTCGATGTATCTCTTTGTGGAACATTATGAAATGGAAGAAGTGATACAGGAAGAAACCTTGATGAGGGCGTTTCAGAGGTGGAGGAAGTTGGTGAGAGAGAATAAGAATAGTTACTAAATAAAAAAGAGAGAAGCAAAACAAAGCTTTAGTTGTTATTCATACATAAACATATTATATAGATTAAAAAGTCAATATCATGGAGAAAAATATTTTTAAGTTAGATAATGAACAGCTCAAAGCAATAGCCCGTTCATTTAAAGAAAAAGTAGAAAAAGGATTGAACACTGAAAACGCTGAAATCCAATGCATTCCTACCTTTATTACTCCGAAGGCTGACAATATCAACGGTAAATCACTTGTGCTTGATCTCGGAGGAACCAATTATCGGGTAGCACTCGTTGATTTCAGCAAATCGGTACCGGACATTCATCCCAACAATGGTTGGAAGAAAGATATGTCGATCATGAAATCGCTGGGGTATACCCAAGAGGAATTATTTAAAGAGTTGGCAGATATGATCACCGGAATAAAACGGGAGGAGGAAATGCCTATCGGCTATTGCTTTTCTTATCCGACCGAATCCGTGCCCGGCGGGGATGCAAAACTGCTGCGCTGGACAAAGGGAGTTGACATCAAAGAGATGATTGGAAAATATATCGGGAATCCCCTACTCAACTACCTGAATGAAAAGAATAAAATCAAGTTTACGGATATAAAAGTATTGAATGACACCGTAGCCAGTTTATTTGCAGGACTTACAGACAACAGTTATGACGCATATATAGGACTGATTGTAGGAACAGGCACTAATATGGCTACTTTCATCCCAGCCGACAAAATAAAAAAGCTGAATCCAGCGGATAATATTCAAGGCATGATTCCCGTCAATTTGGAATCCGGGAATTTTCATCCGCCATTTCTTACCGGAGTGGATAATACAGTCGATGTAATTTCCGGTAACCCCAGAAAACAACGTTTCGAGAAAGCAGTATCCGGTATGTATCTGGGAGATATTTTAAAAGCAACTTTTCCTTTAGAAGAATTTGAAGAAAAATTTGATGCGCAAAAACTTACCGCTATCATGAACTATCCGGATATATACAAGGATGTATATGTACAAGTGGCGCAATGGATATATACCAGATCGGCACAGTTGGTGGCCGCTTCAATTACAGGGCTTGTCATGTTGTTGAAATCATACAATAAAGATATACGTAGGATTTGCCTGGTGGCTGAAGGCAGTCTTTTCTGGAGTGAGAACAGAAAAGATAAGAATTATCACAGTATTGTTACAGAGGAATTAAAGGAGCTTTTCGACTTGTTCGGTTTGAAAGATGTTACAGTTGATATAAAAAGTATGAATAATGCGAATCTGATAGGTACAGCCATTGCGGCATTATCGTAACAAAGAAAATTCGGTGCTGTATCAAAGCCCTGATGCAGCACCGAATCAGTTTCAAACCATACCTATGACATAGCTTTTTATTATACCTTAAAACGGCTATTTTATTTGAAGTGCAAAACCTCCTCCGGGAGCCAGATGAATTTTCAACTTGCTATCCTTCTTTACAGAGAAAGATTCCCGTTTATAGTCACGTCCGACACGGTGAGCATTGACTCCGTCTTTAAATAAAGTGGCGTTATATGCCTTATCTCCCAAAAAAGAACAATCGACTTCGATATCCCTGGCCGTCCAATCAGTAATTCCGCCTATATACCAGACATCCCCTTTCCGGCGTGCAGTGACAATGTACTCTCCCATTTTACCGTCAAGCACAATGCTTTCATCCCATACAGTCGGAATGGCAGCTATGAAATCTGTTGATTCCGGCTCGCGCATATAGTTGCTCGGGTTATCACATAACATATTGAAAGGTGACTCGAACACCACATACAAAGCCAACTGCCGGCAACGTGTCCCCTGGCTCATCGGTTCTGAATTGCAAGGATAATAATTACCTTTCGAAGCATTCCTCATCGCGCCCTGTGTATAGTCCATAGGACCGGAAACCTGACGAATAAAAGGAATCATCACATCATATTTCACCTGATCGAGTGAAGCCGGGCTCCACTTCATCTGCTCCAGTCCGTTTACCCCTTCGAAGTTCAACACATTCGGATAAGTACGGTTCAGACCTGCCGGTTTGTGTGTGCCGTGCAAATCGAGGATCATCTTATATTTAGCACAAGTCTCGGCGGCCCGGTAGTTGAATGCGGTCATTTCCTGATCGTCACGGTCCATGAAGTCGACTTTGAAGCCTTTCACCCCCATTGCAGCATAATGACGGCAGACATTCTCCATATCACGTTCGAAAGCATAATAACCTGCCCAAAGAATGATACCTACATTTCTGTCAGCGGCATAATCTACCAACTCTTTCAAATCAATATCTTTCACCACCTGCATCAGGTCCGCCTTCAGATTGACCGCCCAACCTTCATCAAGTATCACATATTCTATGCCCTTTGACGAAGCAAAATCAATATATGCTTTATAAGTAGCATTATTCACTCCGGTAGCGAAATCGACACTATCCAAGTTCCATGCGTTCCACCAATCCCAAGCCACTTTGCCGGGTTTGATCCATGAAAGATCCGACAAGCGTGAAGGCGCAGCCAGCAAATAGCTCAGATTACTTGACGCCAAGTCTTTATCGGAAGTAGTCACAATAGCCATGCGCCATGGGAAACTTCTGGGCTTATCCACCTTTGCTATATAATCCTCGCGTTCTGCCACCAACATCTGAAGTTTGTTATGTCCGCCCTGAACAGTACGCTTCGGATATGGAGCAAATTTGCCGCTCAACCGATTTTCACCTTTAGCAGCAGACAAGAAAAGCCCCGGATAATTCTCCAGATCGGACTCGGTAATACAAATCTTAACCCCATCACCGGCTTCCACCACTAGCGGCAGAAACATCAAACGCTTCTTATTTTGTTTAGACAGATTATTTGTAACATATGTATTTTCAAAAGAGTTGAAGAACTGAGATTCATAATCACCGTCCTTTCCTCTATTCACATAAGGCACGGAAGCAACCGCATCAAACGGGAACTGATAGTCAACAATCTCATCCAGCACATTGAAAGGCTTCTTAGCCCGACTAACAAAGCGATAAACGATTCCGTCATCGTATGCTCGAAATTCCACATTCCAGTCTTTTTTAAACCGCAATGTCAGTTCATTATAATGATCTCTCAATTCATTGGCACGATAGAAGGGAGAAGACACCATACGATCAACACTTTTCCGGGAAGTACCGGACAATTTCGCTTTCTCACCCCATACTTCTCCGTTGTCCAACGACATGGCTATCGGCGAGGGAGCCAGAATCTGCCGTCCGTCACAAGTAATATCGTAAGTCAGTTGATCGCCTATGGTAATAGTAGTTTGCAGATTCCCGCCCGGAGAATTCAGAGTAAATTGCTTTTGTGCCTGTGCAGTAAATACACAACATACACACATTAGTAAGACTGTCAGTTTTTTCATGGTTTTAATTATAGTTATTATCAAATCAACAAAAGAACGGTACAAAAATAAAAATAATAAATTAGCAACCTACTATAATACTCCCTTAAAAACATTTTAATAGGAAAGGCTTTGAAAAAACTTTCTCGCTAAATTATGACATATAGAATAAAAAGCTATTTTTGCACCGTTTTTTAATTTTATCTTAAACTAATATTATGTACAAGATTTTTCATGGCTTCCATCTAGTGGAAGCTTATCAGGATTTAAAGAAAGCCAGACGGTTGGCAAAGAATCAGGCAGTGGCCAGATGTATTAAGTTAACCGTAGCTATTACCATTTCCCTTATTCTATGGCTCCTCCCTATCGACACATTTGGTATAGAAGGGTTAACCGTTATAGAACAAAGACTGATTTCTATCTTTATTTTTGCCACACTTATGTGGGTTTTCGAAGCTGTCCCTGCATGGACTACTTCCGTACTGATTGTCGTATTACTATTACTTACCGTTTCCGACAGCAGTTTATGGTTCCTCACTCAAGATATTCCAGCAGGAGAATTGGGACAGACAGTTAAATATAAGTCCATTATGCACTGCTTTGCCGATCCTATCATCATGTTATTTATCGGTGGATTCATACTTGCCATTGCTGCGACCAAAAGCGGTCTGGACGTATTGTTGGCACGTGTCATGTTACGCCCCTTCGGAACACAATCACGCTATGTATTATTAGGATTCATTCTTGTTACGGCTGCATTTTCAATGTTCCTCAGCAACACGGCTACAGCTGCCATGATGCTCACTTTCCTCACCCCTGTATTAAAGGCACTTCCGGCAGACGGCAAAGGAAAAATCGGTCTGGCCATGGCCATTCCCGTAGCTGCTAATGTAGGCGGTATGGGAACTCCTATCGGTACGCCACCCAACGCCATTGCACTAAAATACCTGAATGATCCGGAAGGGTTGAACTTGAATATCGGCTTCGGAGAATGGATGAGTTTTATGCTGCCTTACACCATTATCGTACTGTTTATTGCATGGTTTATTCTTTTGCGGTTGTTCCCTTTCAAACAAAAGAATATTGAATTACAAATTGAAGGCGAAGCAAAAAAGGACTGGCGTTCGATCGTAGTTTATATTACTTTCGCCATCACGGTCGTATTATGGATGTTCGACAAGGTGACAGGAGTTAACTCCAACGTGGTAGCCATGATTCCGGTAGCCGTATTCTGTATAACAGGAGTTATCACCAAACGCGACCTGGAAGAAATCAGCTGGAGCGTACTCTGGATGGTAGCCGGCGGCTTCGCACTAGGGGTTGCCTTACAGGAAACCGGACTCGCCAAACACATGATCGAAGCAATCCCATTCAACACATGGCCTCCTGTATTAATGATTGTCGGCTCCGGACTGATTTGTTACGCCATGGCAAACTTCATCTCACACACGGCGACTGCCGCATTGCTCGTTCCCATTCTTGCCATTGCGGGAAGCAGTATGCGTGAGAACCTGTCTTCGCTGGGAGGTGTAGAAACTTTATTGATCGGAGTGGCAATCGGTTCATCATTAGCAATGATATTGCCTATCAGTACTCCGCCCAACGCTTTGGCACATGCCACAGGCATGATCCAACAAAAGGATATGGAGAAAGTCGGTATAATCATGGGAATTATCGGACTGATACTTGGATATACCATGTTGATTATACTTGGTTCTAATAAGATGTTATAAATTTAAGTACCCCTTTTCCATAAAATTAAGACATAGAAAAAGCCCTGTGAGAACCAATCATTCTTACAGGGCTTTTTACTAGTCAGTCTTGCTCTGAAGACTGAGAATGTATCTTCTCCGCCTCTACATACTTACTCGGACTTACTCCATAATACTTTTTAAATACCTCACGGAAATATTTCGCATCCGAGAATCCGACTTTGTCGGCAATCTCCGTTATTGTATATTCACCCTGCTTCAGCAACTGTGCAGCATGTTGCAAACGTATCAGCCGGATATAATCAGCCGGAGCATAGCCAGTCAATGCCTTGAGTTTGTTGAAGAAGCTCGTACGACTCATATAATGCAGGTTGCTGAGCATTTCCACATTAAAGTCCGAATCCCCCATGTTCTTCTCTATACATTCCTTGACAGAAGCAATGAATTTCCAGTCTAAGGTATTAGTGCAATTAACCGGAAAATTCGGTTCTTCATCTTCGATACTATTATAAACCCGGCGGAGCAAAGCACGATTTGTTAGTATGTTCTTAATCGTTGCTTTGAGTATCCCCACACTAAAAGGTTTGGTAATATAAGCATCCGCTCCGATTTCCAATCCTTCGAGCATATGTTTCTCATCCCCCAGCGCAGTCAGCAAAACAACCGGAATATGAGACATCTCAAGATCCCCCTTTATAGTTGCACAAAGTTCATCTCCACCCATCTCAGGCATCATTATATCGGATATGACGAGATCCGGATTAAATTCCCGGATTATAATAAGAGCCTCCTTTCCATTCGGACAGGACTGGATATTATAACCCGTCCGAAGCATATCCACCAGATAATTACGCAAATCATCATTATCCTCCACTATCAAAATACGCTGCAAGGAACTGTTGATCCGGGATATCTCCATATCCGGTAATCCCGGCGTATCACCTGTTACAATAGTCTCCAAACGTTCATCCGGTGTTTTGGGAGAGATAAATTTTGCTTTATGGAAATGGCTATTTCCTTTCGGAAAAGTAATCCGTACACAAGTTCCTTGATTTTCAGCACTCTGAATCTGAATCTTACCTTTATGTAACTTAACCAGTTTGTATACCAGCATCAGTCCGATTCCGCTACCTGTCACCTTCAGATTAACGACATTACTACCCCGAAAATAGTTTCTGAACAATTTCTTCTGTTCACACGTTGGAATACCGATTCCCGTATCTTTCACCTCAATACTCCAACTATTTCCTTCCTCGGAAGCGTAAATACACACACTACCGTCTTCAGGTGTATATTTCAATGCATTTGAGAGAATATTCTTCAGAATAGAGCCCATTTTGTCACTATCAAACCACACACTCAAATAGTCAAAATTGCTTTCATAAACAAACCTGACATGCTTCATCTCGGCATATTTGCGGAAAGTGGCGCAAACATCATTCATATAAGTATTCAACTCATACTCAGAAACATAAAGAGTGGAAGAGTAGACATCTATCCGTTCGAAATTTATCAGGTTGGTTGTCAACTGAAGTAATGTATTCACATTTTTAAGAGCCATATTTATATGAGGTAGTGCCTGTTCAGCCCCCATGCGATTTTCCAAGACTTCCTCCAATGGAGCTTTTATCAATGTTAACGGTGTACGTATGTCGTGTGCCGTATTAATGAAGAACCGTGTTTTTTCGTCCGACACCTTCTTCTGTTTATGCAACATGATGATACGGAATATAATACCCATAACCAACACCAACAGAATTACATATCCCACCATAGCCCATACACTGGCCCATACAGGAGGCGTTATAATAATCTGAATGCTTCTTGTCTCATAAGTCTTATATTTTTCTTCATTGGATACGGCACGAATTTGTAATGTATAACTGCCGGGAGGCAGATTTCTGATGATAATCCGGTTATCCTGACTCGGACGGCTCCACTCTTTATGATAACCATCGATTTTCCATGAAAAAAGAATATTGGAAGGATAATCATAGTTGATAGAAGCTACATCAAGAGAAAACGTGTTTTGTCCGTAAGCTAGTTCCAGCCGGTCAGTTTCGTCAATATCCTTTTCCAAAGGTGATCCTTCATCACCCGGGTAAACAGGATGATAAGCTATCATAAAATCACGCAATAGCAAACGCGAATAATGTGGCTCCGGTATCTGTATGTCTGTTGGAAATTTGACAGCACCGTCATTTCCCCCGAAAACAAGCGCACTTTTGTTATAGGTCGTAGCAGAGCCTGCATTAAAATTAACACTCATCAATCCTTGTTCCCGTGTCCAGTTACGAAAGAAGTGCTCCTCAGGTGAATAAATCGTTATGCCATTTTCCGTACCCATCAGGAGACTCCCGTCCTGACGCGGAAGAATTGTATAAATATTATCGGAGATCAGTGCACAGTTGTCACTTCGGTACTGATGAATAAAGTTCTTCTTATTAATGTCATAAACAAGAAGTCCGGCTCCACGGGTACCAATATACAAAATTCCGTCTTCTCTTTGGTATAATGCGCATATATAGAGAGATTCAACAGGCAGGTCAATATACCTGTAAACTCCGGATTGTTTGTCAAGCAGATAGAGCCCCATTCGGGTACCAATCCACATCTGCCGGGAATCCTTCTCCTGAATGGTAGTGATAGAGTTTACTCCCGGATATAAACGCACACTTTTAGTCTCAAGATTGATGCGTTTCAAATGATAATACCCTCCGGACCATATATCACCGCCCGAGTCTTTTTTTATGTCAAAAATATATTGATCGGGCCGTACCCCTGCAATAGCAGCAGGAGAAAGGTAACTTATCTTAAACCCCTTCTTCTTTTCTATCTTGTAAATACCTGATGTAAAACCGCCCGCCCATATCACACCGGGAGAGACTTCACACAACGCTAAGAAAATGTGATTTTCATCATCAGGTACCGGATCAAAAGAACTGAAAAAAGAACGCCATTCTTTTGTATCAGTCTGATAGATACTGATACCGTTACTGGTTGCAAACCAAAGGTCGCCATCACTGTCCTCCAATACATCATGAACCTGATCGTTCACCAGTGAGCGGCTATTGCCAAGAGAATGCCTTATCAAGTCATAACTTCCATAACGGTTGTTACGAACGGTAATACCGGTAGGATAATTGGCAAGCCAGATACGTTCTTCTTCATCTACATAGATATCATTGATATTGTTTCCGTTCATCCCGTTATAACTACTATAATTGGCAGTTATATAGGGCTCACTCATATAGGTATTCACATCCAGTTTATATACACCTTTTCCACCCGTAGCTACCAAAAGCTCATGAGCGTTCAAAGCAACTATCTGGTTTATCTCTACATTATTGGGTGATTGACAAGGAATGATTTTCCCTGTCCCCTCCATGTCATATATAAGTACACCCTCTTTGTAGCTTCCTATAAACAGTTGTTTTGAGACGACATGATAATAGAGTTCATGCACTGGTGTACTGATACTTTCCACCGTTTCATCGGATAGCAGTTTCAAACTCCCATCTCCTATTCCGGCACGAAACAGACCGCTTCCCGTACCAATAAAAAAATGGTTACCATCCGCCTGTTCAATGGTAGTTATTTCACCAATAGCCGGCGCCGGCATATGTGTCGTTGTTCCGGTACGAATATTATACCAGATAATACTATCTTTACAGCATAACCATATACGGTCACTCTTGTCCAAATAACCGTAATTCAGAAATGCCTGCGACTTATTTCTAATCAACTCCGGATGCACATAAGCCAGTTCGAATTTATCATGTTGCAAATCGTACCTGAAAATACGACCTTTCTGACCGATTACCCATAATACATTTTCGCTGTCCATGTAGAGCCAGTTTAAGGCAATACGTGAATCCAGTTTCATACTGTCGTCTGAAAAGTTGTAATGCTTGATATGTTTGCCATCATAACGGTCTATCCCCTCCTGAGTCAGAAACCACATATAGCCCCGTTGGTCCTTTTGGATATGGTATATTTTTTGGTTATTCAAACCGTCCTCCAGACCTATATACTTATAAATCTGCCCTTTACTTACAGTACTACTTATGAGAAGAAGCACAAAAAACAAACATCTTCCCATTTTTACAAAACCATTCATGTCTTTCACAAATATTCAAAAATACCCTGCAAAAATATGAAAAAATTAATTAAAATACAAGATATAAATGTATTCATATTTCAATCAGTAATCATCATTAATTTTTCATATCCTCAGTTTTTAGTTTGTGGAAGAATATATCATAAATGAAAATGGGGAGAGAGTATTTTTCCTCCAATTAATTTGCATCTTTCAATATATTATCCGAATATTGCAGAGATGAAAAAGCACACTATGAATCCAGTTGATGAAAAAATCATAATAAAAAAGCTAAAGGCAGGAGACAACGAGGCATACAAGTATTTGTATGACTATCATTATGTTGCTCTCTGCAAACTTAGTTATTATATGCTGAAGGATAAAATACAAGCAGAAAGTATAGTCAGTGATGTTATTTTTCACTTATGGGAGATTAGGGAGAATCTGGAACTTGTTCCTCCTCTACGTAATTACTTAATTATAGCCGTACGTAATAAATGCCTGAATTATCTGGCTCTCAAACAACAAGAAGTGGAAATCCGTTTTTCTGTTATGGAACGGGCAGGAATCCAACTGCAAAATATCATCCCAGACAATCAGCAACCTCTAGGGACGCTAATAAAGAAAGAACTGGAACATAAAATTCAGGAAGTGATTCAAAAACTTCCCCCTGTCTGCAAGCAGGTATTTATGATGAGCCGCTTCCGAGAGATGAGCTACGAAGAAATTTCTCAGGAACTTGGCATCTCCGTCAATACGGTTAAATATCACATAAAGAACGCATTAGTAGTACTCAAGAAAGAATTTGGAACTTTTTTATGCATTTTTCTCGCTTTTTACCCTACCCTCTTATTCTAAAAAACTGTAGTATATATAAAGGCAATCATTATTTATGGATGAACAATCACTACATACAGACACAGTCCACGATTGGATTACCGGATATCTGACCAATAGCCTGACACCGGAAGAAATGCAATCATTTCAAGAATGGCTGAATGCCTCGGAAGAAAACAGAAAATATTTCTCCGATATACAGGAGGTATGGATAGCCGCCTCGAATGAGGCAGACGATGTTCATAGCTTCAACAAAGACAGAGCTTATCAACTATTCCTGAGACGAACCGGAGAAACTACCCAACAAGGTATCAATAAACGCAAGGCTTTCCAACTTCGCCCATGGATGTATGCTGCCGCGATGACTATCATTGTCTTTATTTGCGGAACGATTGCTTTCCAGACAGGAAAGAGTGTTATCCGCAAGCAGTTAACCCAAATTTCCATTGAAGCCCCATACGGCTCAAAAACCAAATTATATCTTCCGGACGGGACGCTGGTCTGGCTCAATGCCGGTTCGAAGATGAGTTATGCGCAAGACTTCGGTATCAACGAACGGGCACTGAATCTTACCGGAGAAGCTTATTTCGAAGTAACCAAGAATAAACATATTCCTTTTAAAGTACATACTGATGAACTGGACGTAAAGGTATTAGGAACCAAATTCAATTTCAGAAATTATCAGGATGATCTGGAAGCGAAAGTTTGTTTGCTCGAAGGTAAAGTGGCTCTCAGCACCCAACAAAAGGAAACGATACTTCACCCGGATCAGCAAGCCCTATTAGACAAGAAGACCGGAAAATTATTGATTTCAAGTACTAAAGCTGCTTACAGTGCCGAATGGACAAACGACCGTCTCTATTTCGACGAAGCGCTGCTCCCCGATATTGTGAAGGAACTAGAAAGAAGCTACAACATAAAAATCACTATTGCAGACGCTGCTCTAAACTCCGTCCGTTTCTATGGTAATTTCCGCAGAAGGGAACAGAGTATCCGGGAAATTATGGATGTACTATCATCTACCGATAAAATGACTTATATCATTGAGGGAAAAAATATTGTGATCACACTTCCTGAATGAGACTGAATGTTAAACCTTTGAAAACTTAAAAGAATATGAAAAGCAACTTTGAAAAAACATGATTTTACTCTCCCAGATAGAAATAAAAAAAGGTCAGGTTCCTTTCCAACCCCTGACCTCCTTTTAACTTTCTGTCTTAAAAGCCTCAGTGACTTTATCGATGAAAGCTTAGGCAAATATAAATAAAATCCTAAACTTCTCATCCTATTTATCAATTATTTATTCATTGACTTATGAAAACTAAGAAAAAGTTTTTTTTCATGGTCCTGCTCATGTTATGTCTTCATCTGAACTCATTTGCACAGCATATCAGTATGCAGTTGAAGAACGTGACTGTAAAACAGGCCATTGAAACCATACAGAAGCAAAATGGATATTCATTTACATTTGCGGCAAGCGATCTGAATACCCAGAAGATTATTACGGTAACAGCAAGGAACCTACCCATAGAGAAGGTAGTGGAACAGATTTTAATAGGACAAAATGTTAGTTATACAGTTCAAGGTAAAGACATCATTATAAAAAAGAAAAGTAACCAAGCCACACAACAGAAGAAAAAAAGTACAATCAGCGGAATCATCACAGACAATTACGGGGAACCGATCATCGGTGCCAATATCAAAGAAAAAAATGGTACAAATGGGACTATCTCCGATATTGACGGAAAGTTTCAGCTCACTGTCGACGAAGGTAGTAGCGTACAAATATCTTACTTGGGATATCTGACGCAGGAAGTGAATACCAGAAACAAAACGCATCTGGCTATCTCAATGAAAGAAGACGCGCAGGCGTTGGATGAAGTTGTCGTTGTAGGGTACGGAACGATGAAGAAAAGAGACCTGACCGGTGCCATTTCTTCTATCAAAATGGATGAAACTCCCGTGCAGACCTTCACGACGGTCAGCCATGCGTTAGCCGGAAAAGCAGCAGGTCTGCAAGTAGTGCAGACGAGTGCACAGGTAGGCGGCGGCAGTAGTTTCAATATACGTGGAGCAGCCTCTGTCGGCGCCGGGAACGATCCGCTTATCATCATTGACGGTTTTCCCGTTTCTTCCAGTTCTACGCTTGGTTCGGGCAATCGTTACGAAGCGGGGCAAACCGATAATATTCTCGAATCTATCAATCCGAATGACATTGAGTCGATAGAGGTTCTGAAAGACGCCAGCTCTACCGCTATCTACGGTGCAAGGGCCGGACACGGTGTGATTATCGTTACTACCAAACGGGGAAAAGAAGGAAAAGCAAGCGTCAACTACTCAGCCAATGTCTCTGTGCAAAGAATGAAAAACTCATTCAAGATGTTGAACGGGCAGGACTATATGTATCAGACCAACCGATATTATCACGAGCTATGGCTGAAAGAAAAAGGAGAAGGCATTTACGAGGATTATATGATTCCGAATGATGATGCGGCGGACTTTAAGCCCAGATACTCGAACGACCAGATACTCAACGCGCCGACAGTTCCTTGGTTTGACGAAATCACACGTACCGGACTTATGCACCAGCATAATGTTTCTATAAACGGCGGAACGGAAAAAACGAAATATATGGCTTCTATCAACTACCTCAACCACTCCGGTGTAGTGAAAAATAATGACATGGAGCGCTTCACTGCAAAAATAAATCTGGACCAGCAGATTTCCAAGTACGTAAAGGCCGGATTGTCTTTCAATATTAGCCGTAATAACTACGATAATGTACCTTTGGGAAACGGCGAGAATGAAAATTCCGGTATCATTACTGCTGCTGTTGCTTTCAACCCGACTGTTCCCGTCAGAGATGAAAAAGGAAATTATTCGACCAATCCTCAGATGCCTCAACTCCCGAACCCGGTGTCTCTCCTCGAAATTAATGATAAAACTGTAAAGGAACGATTGTTGGGTTCGGCTTATATAGAAGTGGAACCCATCAAGGGACTGAAACTAAAAGCCAATTTGGGTATCGACCGAAAATATCAGAAACGAAAAACTTATCTTCCGAAAACCACTCAATACGGGGCGGCAGTCAACGGTCAGGCATATTTAGCCCAGGAAGATAACAACGACTATTTAATGGATTTGACAGCCAATTATCAAAAAATATTTGGTGAACATAGTTTCAATGTTCTTTTCGGTTATTCCTATCAGAAGTTCAACACCGAAGGAATGAGTGCAGGTAATCAAGATTTTATCAATGATTCATTCCTGTACAATAATCTGGGAGCAGGAAACTATAGTCGACCGCCGGTAGGTTCGTACGCTTCGGTAAGCAGCTTGAGTTCTTACTTCGGACGTTTCAATTATTCGTGGAAAGAAAAATACCTGCTCACTGCCACCATTCGTGCCGACGGCGCCTCCAACTTTGCCAAAGGACATCAATGGGGTTATTTCCCTTCCGTATCCGCCGGCTGGCGCTTCTCCGAAGAAAAATTTATCAAGAGTTCTTCCTCTGACTTTCTTTCGAATGGTAAACTACGCTTAAGTTGGGGACAAACCGGTAATTATAATGTAGGCAACGGAGCTCTCGACTATTATGGAGCAGACCCGTGGTATGGCAGCCAATTCGGTGATTCACAGCACGTAGGTATCTATGTATCACAATTAGGTAACCCGAACCTGACATGGGAAACGACAACCGAATTTAATATCGGTCTGGACTTGGGATTTTTCAACAACCGGATTAACCTGACTGCCGAATATTTCCAGCGTACGATCTCCGATTTGCTGGTGAAGAACAAAACGATTCCCCATTATAATGAAGTGAAAACCATTGCAGCCAACATTGGTTCGACTCAAAGTAACGGTGTGGAACTGACTCTGAACACGCAAAATATACAGACTAAACAGTTTACATGGAGTACTGATTTAACTTTCTCAACGTATAACGACCGTTGGAAAGAACGAGATCCGAACTGGAAACCTGCTGCCTATCAGAAGGAACAAGACCCGATTCGCGGAGTCTTTGCCTATGTAGCCGACGGACTGTTACAACCTGGTGAGGAAGCCCCCGCCCACCAGCCGCAACTTCTTCCCGGACAAGTGAAACTCAAGAATATAAATGGAGATGATAAACTGAATGAGGAAGATATGGTCTTAATCGGACGCAATGACCCCAAATTCATTTTCGGTTTCAACAACAATTTTTCTTATAAGAATTTCGACCTTAATATATATATGTATGGACAGGTAGGTAAAATTGCCGGAGCAAACAGTTATTACGACGCCTGGGGATCTTACGGAAACCGCATCAAACTGGGACAGAATGTACCTGTCTCTTTCAAGGATGCCTGGAGTTCGGACAACCAGACAAGTACACGCCCCAGCTTCATCGAGTCGGCTTATGGTACCGGTGATCTGTTTCTCCAGAAAATTTCATTCCTGCGTATCAGAAATATCACATTAGGCTACACCGTGCCAATCAGTAAAAGTATCTGTAACCGACTGCGAGTGTATGCTGACATCAACAATCCATGTGTATGGACCAACTGGAAAGGCCAAGATCCGGAAACGGACAGTAACACGAATGCATATCCCAACGTCACTAGTTTTAGTATCGGAGTAGATATTTCATTCTAAATAAACCTAAAAAGAATTGAACATGAAAAGAATTACAAAACTTATATATCTTGCTCTCGGAAGCTGCCTCATCGCAGGACTAAACGCTTCGTGTGAACTCGTCTCCGAGAACTATGGTGATATCAACACCAGTATCTTCCCCAAAACGGCAGAAGACGCTGACGCTATCACAACGTCTGCCGCATACGCCACCTTTAAAAATAGTGGCTATGGAGGTCTGTTCAATATAGCAACAGGCATACAAATCGTCAGCGACGAAGCAGGCGATTACGGAATGTGCAACTGGGGTTGGGACCACATCAACTATGCCAACTGGAACACCCTCAAGATATCCGGTTCCGGTAGCTGGCTGACTGTTGAGAGCTACGCCTATGTAAACGATATCAGTAAAATGACTCTGACTATCGACCGGTTGAACGATATTGAAATGGACGATGCCCTCAAACAGCAATACATCGCCGAACTTCGTATGGGCAGGGGGTGGCTGGCATACCTTCTCTATGATTTCTACGGTCCAATCCCCATTGCCGACCTGGAAACACTCAAGAATCCTATGGCTGAGAAAATTCTCCCCCGACTCAGCGAGGAAGAAATGCAGACATATATCGAGACTGAACTTACAGAAGCAAGCAAAGTACTGCCTGCCAACTACAAAAAGGGAGATAAGAACTATGGTCGTTTTACAGCCGGATTGGCACATACTGTTTTGCTAAAACTCTATATGCTGACCAAGCAATGGGACAAGGCGGAAGCAGAGGGACGCGAACTGATGAAACCTGAATATGGTTTCGAACTTGTGCCCGAATACAAAGATATATTCACGCTGGCAAATGAGAAGAACCCGGAAATTATCTGGGCTTGCCAATGTGCCAAAGGATACCAGGAACATAAATGGCAACCTCATGTATTACCCAACGACTATAATTTCACTTCTTATCTGGATAAAATGACCAAATGGAACGGATATAAAATCTCATGGGATTTTATGCAGACCTTTGATCCGGCAGACAGACGTTTGCTGACGATTGCATACGAATATACCAGTAAAGACGGAGTGGTACATAATGAAAAGAATGACAGACCGGATCCTTCCGCTCAATTATATTTAGGAGCAGTTCCATTGAAATATGAATTTGATCCGGATTGTACGGGAGAAGATTCACAAATAGACTGGATTATCTACCGGTATGCCGATGTGCTCACTTTGACAGCAGAGGCTATTGTACGCAACAAGAATGCCGTAACGCAGGAAGCTGTTGATTTGCTTAATGAAGTGCGTACCCGCTCGCTTCCGGGCAAAGGATACAGCCTGCAAGATTTGAACAGTGTGGACAAATTTCTGAAAGCTGTATTGGACGAAAGAGGTTGGGAGTTATATTTCGAAGGAAACCGCCGCCAAGACCTGATCCGCTATGGATTATTTGTGGAAGCTATCAAGAAGAAGGCTCAATCAATGGGTAAACAAACGCTTGTGGATGAAGACCGTTACCGCTTCCCTATTCCACAAGATATTATTGACGAAGGTCAGGGAATAATCAAACAGAACCCCGGTTATTAATCACTGAAAAGAAAAAAACATGAAAAAGTTAATTTATAGCATCATCGGACTACTAATGTTCGCCGGTTGCGAAGATGATTATAAGACCGACATCACAATTCCAATGTCGGGCATATATCTGAGTTCTCCCGCCGAAGGAGCAACTATGGACTTAAATGATGAAAGTAAAGATTCATACGAGTTTACTTGGGATAAGGCTTCGGAACAAGGTTCCGTACTGATATTCAGCACTACCAAGGACCTTGTGAAACAAGTTACCGTAGAAGCAGGGACAGGAAAAAATTGCAATATATCAGCACTGGTTATCAACCAATTACTTTCCAAGTTAGATATTAAATCCGGAAATGAAAGACTCATTTACTAAAGCAGAATGGTCAGCATTCTTTTTGCCATTCGTTATCATATAGAATGACTGTGAATTATATACTGCCTCAACATCTTGAACGGCTGCTTTTCCTCCTAAATTCGCTGATGATGGCCATAAATCATAATATGTATATGTCCCCATAGACTCATATTGTTTGACACCACTTGCGGTTGTTTTGAGTTTGTAATTTTCTACGATAACTCCTGTATGCCCTATACGCATTCTACCCGTAGCGTCAGAAGATTGAGTCGCCCAAATGACAATCCATGCTTTTTTCCCATCGGGATCAACCATTATTATTGGATTTTGGTTACAATAAACATATGAACTAATATCACATGCTTCTTCAGCTAATTGATCAGCACTTATCCACAAACTAAGCCTCGGTTCATAGTACCTCGCTCCATAGTAATATAGCCCCGTCTCCTCATCGAATTCCTTCGCATTGAAAAGATAAGGTGTATTCCAGATGTTGTTGCGCTCCTCAACGAAAACCTCACCGAAAGGTACATACTCGATATGCTGCACCACCTCGCCATCAAGGTTGGTGATGTAACTACTGCTACCCAAATGGTCTGGATGGTAGTAGAACTGCATCTTCTCGTATGCGTCACCTTCTTGGAAGTTGTTCTTTGCAGCTCTCGCTAAAGCTCGTGCCTGAGCAGCCTCCAAGCTGCCGTCATTGCAGCAGAATCCTTCACCGTCGGCATAGTTGTCGTTGTCGGTTCCGTTATAAGGTACATCAAAGGTCTTGTAGTTGTCCTTGATTACCTGTTGCTGTGCCGCATACTTAGCCTTGTAGTTTACCGAAAGACCATCAGTATTGGCTCCGGCATATTCAATGCGGCGAGGGTCAGAACCGTAAGAGGCGAAATCGCCGACCTTCGACACGATGCGCTGACTGCCTGCGTAGATATGCTTGGTGTAACGACCGCCCTGATTAGCCACAAGATACGGACTGACATAGAGCGAGAACTTCGCCGTGTTGGTGAAGCCGCCGGAGAATACTCCGTTGACATACACCTGATTGCTCATCATTTTAGATTTTACTTTATTTTATAATTTAGTCATTATAGTTGTCGATACCATAATCTAATTTCTCGTATAATTTCTTCATTAAGAAACACCAACAAATCAATCGGTAAGGGACTTGGTATAGATATTGAGTCAAATATCATATCCTTAATAATACAATTCCCGTTTATAAAAGCAAAATATGCGGGATACCCAGCTTGAAATTTGCTTCCAATTTTTCCCTGATTTGGTTCGTCCAAATATTGAATATTGGCAAAGTATTTAGTAACCGACCCTCTACTGTTGCCATTATCATTAAACTTGACGGGAATCAGTTCAAAATTCTTATTTTGTGTATCAATCGTCACAAAATATTCAGTACCTATGGTATCGTTGACAACTATCAAATAAAATTGTTCTTTAATACCAAAAACAATTTTCGACTCGTTAGTTGTAGATTCTGGCATTTTATTGAGAATAGCAGATACTAATTCTCTGTTTCCCTGTACCGTATTAGGCTCAGCAAAAACCTTGCTGTTTCCGACCACGATGAACATAATATAAAAAAACAAAATTTCTCTCATATTCCTATTGCTTTAATATATAGTATTGCTAAACTTGGTATATGGTTCTACATATACCAAGTTTAGCGAATGCTTGTTGTTATTTAGTATAAGGCAAACTATAAGGACTTACAATATCTTTTCCTCCGGCATGGTCTGATCCATCTCTTTGGGGGAGTCTGAGCAATCTCCTTACAAGATTGTCCGTTCTAATTGCGTTTGTATTATTATGTACAGGACTTTCTTTTCTTGCAGATGGTAGTCCATGACCCAATAATTCATGTGCAGATGTTACGGCCTTAAGCTTATCTTGGACACCCCTAATAAAAGAATGCGATCCTTTAGATGTTGGGACATTGAATCCTTCCCCTCCAAGAGTTTGAATGGTGGCATCATCGTAATAGTAGCGTGTAGACCCATCAGAACGTTCTTCTCGTTTTCTGAATGCATCTCCAATTTTACTATCAGGGTCAATACTGTTCAAATACTTATTAATATCTGAGTACCCGCTTGATGAAACTTCTTCTCCATCCTTCAAATATTCTATTGAATGAACTTCTTTAGAATTAATGGTATTGACGAGTAAGCTAATATATGCCATTTCATCTTCTGAGCAAGTTACACCATCAAGAGCGTCTGCCAGTGCTGCGTCAGGAATTTGTTGTAACTTTTTACCTTTCAATGAAATCAAAGAACGTAAATTATCAAACTTCGAATCTCCTAAAATTAAATGAACATCGCTTTTGAATTCTTCAGCGTCACTTTTAGTTACACCCCTAATCTCCATACCGGTAGGATCTGAATATGCAATAGGATTTTGTGCCGCATAAATATATGTTGAATAATCCGGATACTTTTCTTCCATTGGGTCGGTTGACATCCATAGACTCAACCTTGGCTCATAGTACCTCGCACCATAGTAGTACATACCGGTCTCCTCGTCAAACTCTTTCGCATTGAAGAGGTAAGGCGTGTTCCACACGCTGTTGCGCTCCTCTATGAAAACCTCTCCGAACGGCACATACTCGATGTGCTGTACCACTTCGCCTTCAAGGTTGGTGATGAAGCTGGAACTTCCAAGATGGTCAGGATGGTAGAAGAACTGCAGGTTCTCGTAGTTGTCAGGGTCTTTGAAAGACTTGGCAACTGCGTGTGCCTGTGCCTTCCGTGCCTGAGCAACCGCCGCCTCCATAGAGCCGTCGTTGCAGCAGAAGCCCTTTCCGTCCACATAGTCGTTGTTGTCCTCGCCATTGTACGGCACTGCAAAGGTTGCATAATTATCCTTGATAACCTGCAACTGCTGAGTATATTTAACCTTATAATCAACAGACAAGCCGTCAGTTTCGCTACCTGCATACTGGATGCGGCGTGGATCTGATCCGTAAGAGTCGAAGTCACCAATCTTGGAAACGACACGCTGGCTACCGATATAGATATGCTTGGTGTAACGTCCGCCTTGGTTGGCAACGAGATAAGGTGATACATAGAGTGAGAACTTGGCGGTGTTCGTGCGACCTCCTGCAAACTCAGAGTTCACATAGACTTGGTCACTCTCGCCCGATGTCTTCACCGTACGCTCACCGTCTGCATCATACCAATAGTTGGTCACAAAGCCGTTATCATCAGAAGCAAGGAGGCGGTTCTCCTCATCCCATTTGAGTTTGCGTTCCGTGGTCTTCTCGTCAGCCACGCCATCCTTCTTGGTACGGCTTGTGTTGACATAAACAAGATTACCGTTGGCATCATACTCATAGGCATGATTGTTGTTCACATTCTCGCTTTCTGAAGGTGTCTCCTCTGTGCGGTAGTTCACATCCTTCACATTGGCGAGTTGGAACTTCTTGCCTGTCTCTGTTCCATAGGTGTATGACAAATCATAACCTGCATTCAATGTACCGTTGAACTGCACATTGTTCTGCGTGAGAATCTGATGCTTCGAAGTGATACGGTGCATGTTATCGTAGCCCATCGCAAGAGTGTAGCTTGCGGTCTTGTTGTCCGCACCAGTATAAGTACCAGTTGCACCAACAAGACGGTAGAGGGCATCGTATGTATAGGTATGCGCCATCTGTCCGCCAGCCTTTCCACTCTGTGGAACTGACGCACCATTAACCACGCTGAGCACATTGCTCACCGCATCGTAAGTGTAAGCGTTATCCATAATGGTGTTGCCACCACTATTCACAGTGAGGTTCTGCAATCTGCGACGCTGTGAGTCGTAGGTGTAGAAGGTCTCAGCACCGTTGCAGTACTTCAAGTATGTGCGCTGCTCGAACTTGTCATAGCCAATCTTGCTTACATAGTCGTAGCCGTATGACTTGTAGCCATGAACCTTTTCAAGCTGACCACCGAGATTGTAAGAGTAAGTAATCTTCTCCTCATCAGGATAGATCATCTCCAACAGACGGTTGTGGCTGTCATAAGTCCATTGCGTCACGTAGGTTGCTATCGCCTGGTTAGGCACAATCAGCGTGCGGCGGGTCTTTGTTACTTCACCCATCTTGCCATAGAAGTATTCAATGGCACCCGTTCCGTCCTCACGGAGCATCAATCTGCCAATACGGTTCTGAGAAGCGTTGCGACCACCATAGTAATACTTCACGTTATTCTCCGGGTGGTCAGGATAGTTGATACCCGTCAGACGCTGATAGTCGTAATCGTAGGTGATGAACTTGCCTTCCTTTGCAAGGTTGGCAGTCTGCTTGGTCAGCACATTGCCGAGCGCATCATAAGTGAAACTTGTGATGCCGCTTGCAGGATGGTTCACCTCAGTACGGCGGTCACCCATGTCGTAAGTAGAGGTCGTTACATTACCCTCCGTGTCGGTAACACGAACAAGACGCTGTATGCCGTCATACTCAAACGAAGTGGTAATCTCACCGTCAGGACCGCTCTTCTGGATGGTCATCAAGGTCTTGCCACTGCCATTGGTATGGGTAGCCTGGACATTATGGAGTGCGTCTGTTACGGTTGTAACAAGTGCATGACTGCCGTTGTCAACAGTATATGCCGTTGTTGTCGTAGAGTTGTCCGGCAATGTCACTGAGGTAGCACGGTCGAGCACGTCATAAACAGTAACCGTTGGAGATACATTGTCAAATGACTTGTTGAACGTTGATTTCGATCCAGTTCCTTCCGTTGTAGGATAGAAGGCCTTTGCCACACGTCCGAAAGCATCATACACGTTTCTTCCGCTGACTATCATATCCATATTTGTTTATTATGCTATTATTAGCATGTTTTTATTGTTTATTAATCAAAAGCACTAACGCTTGCTATATAATCGAAATTATCACTTGATGTATCCTTTGCAAATTGTTGCTTTGCATCAGCAAGTTGTTTGAAATACTTTGCAAATGGTCGTGATACTTTCTCTGCCCACTCTTTACCAACAGGTTTTGGAATGATTATCTCTTTGTATCTTTGTCCGACATCTTCACGATTAGTCTGCATAAGCGTAACTCTTGCCCATTGTTTTCTTGTCTCAACGAGGGATAAAGCCCACAAAAGATAAAATGGGGTGTAACCATAATCATTCTTGTTAACCCTTATGACAAAGACTTCCTTTGTAAGAACAATCTGTTCTTCTCCAGGTAGAAGTATTGCAAATTCTCCGATATTACTACTTGCCCTACTTGGAGAAATCAAATCCCACGCTTTAAGATTACTCTTTCCGTCTTCCGTTTTCCAAAATTTCCGTGCCAACTCTATAGCTACAAGATTGGTTGGATTTACGTTTATTCTCAAATTCCTAATGTCTGAGACTTTAACATACGGAATAGTACCATTACGTAAATCATTGCTTGGACTACCATGACCATTTGTCAAAGTTATAATTCCCTCGTCCATGAGTTCTGCAATAGATATACCCTCAAAGTGATATTTCGATTTCAATGTTTCAAATGGTTGTTGAAGCGATTGGTCGAAATATTGGGGAACAAGCACATCTGATTTATATATCGTAGATAATGCTATGTCATACTGATTCTTTTTCTCTCCTTGTGAATATTCAATAGCCTGTTCCAACAACTTATTGTCGATGACATCTGTTCTTTTACCAGTCTCGTCAACAACAAATCGGTCACATCCATTTTTGTAAATGCCACAGGTTTGTGGATTCATAAAAGTAACGACATCAGAATCTTCATGAAGATTGGATTTGTCCTCATGCAGTTTCTCGAAAATATACAAGTTTGTCTTAGCTCTACAGAATCCTTGGAAAGCATCCATAGGGACATTCGCTACACAAATTGGTTTCATTCTTTCTTTTACCCATTCACGAACATATTTATAGGATGGTGAGAAGAAATAAGTCTCTGGGAGGACAATACAAATTCGCCCTCCTTCTCTAAGTAAGTCATAGCATCGGTTAAACATTGCTAAGCCCAGTTCAATGTCTTTGCCAGTATCTATATAATCAGCGATACTTAATCCTGATTTCTTCGCATCAGAATACTTGATTTTTAATGGCGCACCAAAAGGTGGGTTCGTGAATACTTTTGTGAATCGCCCATTCTTAAACTGGTTAGAAAGCAAATGAGGATACTTGACTTTCCATGTATGGGTCAAAACACTATCCCCACGGACACAATGAGCCGAACCATCATTCAGAATCTGCATGATAGCCTTTGTCAGTTTAATGCCGATAGCGTCCTTGTCTATTCCATAGATATGCAATTGTGCCCACCTTGATATTTCCTTTTCTTCATTTGGGTATCTCTCTTTCATTTCAATCAGCGATTGAATGAGAAATCCACCAGTACCACAAGCTGGGTCAATGATAATATCATCTAATGTGACATCCATCATTTTTACCGCAGCTTGTATCACTTGTTTTGGAGTGAAATACTGACCTTCTTCCTGTTTCAATGCCGCACTGCGTAATACTTGAAAGGCAATAGAAACTGTATCTGCACCAATATCTATAAGGTTGTATTTGCTTAATCTTTCTACAACATCATGAATTGTAGCATCGTCAAATCGCAGTTCTTGGTCAGACTTAGACACAAAAATATCAGGATATACCTCTATGAAATTGTCAAACTTCTCCTTAATATATTTTGCAGTTCCGTTCTCTGTGGCAAATGTTCTAAAATAGACTTCTCGGTCTGAATCTATTTTCCCTTGTTTGTCACTATCAAGTTTTAGCAGAATAAGATTACAGAGTTGGTCTAACTGTTCTTCACGTCGAGTAACATTTCCATCTTGTGCAACAACTTTATCCAATAATTCTGTGAAAGCACGATACAATGTATCTTTTGTTGGTATAACCAAATCAGAGAATTTAAGGATAACGGAATCTGGAGTAAAAGATGCGCCCATTAATGGCAGATCTTTTACTGTTCGCTTTTGTGGATAGCTCAAACCCTTGGCACTCTTATAAACAAACATAGTTGTAGCAGACACATCTGCATTATTTGCCCAAATGCCAAGTTTTACATGAGGCTCAAGACCTAAATATGTCTCTAATTGCTGCAACCCCACATCTAAATTAGGCTTCTTGCACTCTATAACAAACAGCAAATGGCGATAGTCACCACAAGTGGCAACACTATCAAATACAGCTATGTCTACAGGAAAATAATCAAAGGACACACCTTGCTCTCTTTTGGATGCCTCAGAAGGAGTTTTGGGAACTTTCCATTCATTTTTGCCAAATATGATTTGGTCAAGGTCCCATCCATTACTAATAAGCCTTTCTACAATAGGACCAACAACCAATTGCTGTTCTGGTCCATCTTTCAAGAGTTTCTTTATATTATCGTTCATTTGCTTTGTCTAAAACTATAGTTTCATATTTAGTTTGATGCAGCTCTCTTTCCCCGAAAGCTGCATCAAAGAATCTTGTTTAACTTTACTACAATTCAATAACTCCTCCATCTCCATCGGAAGATGAGCTTCCGCCAGACGTAGAGCCACCACTTGAAGAAGAGCCTGTTCCAGATGAAGAACCGCCACCGCTTGGTGTGCTGCTACTCCCCGAATCTACAGCCGAGCTACCCGAAGTAGAAGGAGCGGAAGCCTTTTGGTTAAGCACCTCACGCTTGTAATGGGTAATCTCGGTATTTGCATAATCAATGAAGGCGGTGTAATCCTTTTCGCCATAAACGAGGGCAAGGGCATTTACCATCTTCACCAATGCACGATAGGCATCATCACTTGCTGTGCGAGCTGCTTTCAAAGCTCCAACTGTCACACCCATTTTCTCATTGGTACGCTGCAAGGTAAGCATTCTTACTCGTTCGTTAGCTTCTTTCAGATTTGTAACAAATGCTGTCAAGCCTAACTTTGCAACTTGTGCGGAATACTTGTCTTCAAGGTCTGTAATGAAATTAACCAAAAGACCAGTCTCCTTATCGAGTTGGCCAGCGGTGTTAATCTTGTAGTCCTTGATGTGCTGTGCGAGAACCTTTGCTGCCTGTGCCATGTCAGCGATAGGCATAGCAAGGAATGCTTCAACGGCTTTCTTGTAGCCAGCATAGAGAGCGTCACGGTCGATGTCAGCCTTGGCAATATCATCAGTCAAGAGACTTTTCTGTGAAATTTTCAAGGCTTCGTCCTCTGCATTGACGGCAGTCTTGAAATTACTGACGAGTTCTGAAGCCTTGCCCTTGACGGCTGTATCGGCTTCTGCACGTGCAAGAATGTTACTTACAAACGTGAAATGCGCACCGTTATTCATGCGCTGAATGTTGATGTCGTAAATCTCTTTCATGATGTTAAGGATTTAAATTTGACAAATCGTTTTGTGCATCGTTGGATTTCTCCAGTTGCGATTGCTAAGATATAAAAATAAACGAGAAAACCGCAACCTTATTGCAAAAAAATGACAGCAGGATGATAAAAAGATGGTTTTTGCCCGTAAAAATAGCTTTTGATTCTGATTTCTTGTAATTCTTAACACAAAAAGTTGAAAGAAACAGCAATCAACAGATGTTTTCACATTTTGTGGACAGAAGAAACTTGAATCAAAACTACTAACGGCTCTTAAAAGTAACCATTGATTGCAATCAGCAGCCCCAATGAAACATAAAAATAGGTCTTGACTGCAATCAATGGCTTTAACGAACCTAAAAGTGCCTGTTGATTACAATCTACACCTCCAACGAACAACGAAAGCAGAAATATTTTCTAATCAATACCTCCACCAAGCCCCAAAATGGCTATTGATTGTAATCAACACTTCCTTTTTGTTCTTGATAAAATAAATAAAATAGCGACATAAAGCTATCTATTGCTAATTGCCGCTATTTTCTTATTTCAGATTTTCACCTTTGAAAAATGCTGATGTTTATTGCGAATATAAGCATTAGCAACAACCTCTACATTGTCCGTATTCTTTTCCTCTTCTTTGCATTCTTTCTCGGTCGGCGGTGCAAGTTCAAGCTGTATTTTCCTGTCCAACGCCGCCAGTTCCGCTTTAAGACCTTTCAGTTCTTCCTCTTTCTTCCAGGTCTTGCCAGCTATCTCTTCCAGTTGCGGTATTTCCTTTTCCAAAGCCTTGCATCTTGAATCATACTGCTCAATGTAGCTTGGTATCTTCTGTAAGGCATTCAGAAAGTTGTTTGCCGCTGCTATCGGGTCCGACTTGGCGAGATATCCGTTGTTGTACTGATACTTGTAATGGCCCTCAACAACAAAGCGGTTATCAACGAAGGGCAGACCACTCTCAAAGCTTGTCTCGCTCACAACCTTGATGGGGAAACCATAAATTGCACCTATTTCCTTGTATTCCCCATCTGTTCTTTCCGTTTTTGCCATCCTTTGAAGCTGTTTGCCTATTACTTCAAGATTATTGGACTCGAGACCGTTAAGGGTGATGAGATTGAGTATATTCCCGTCCTTATCCTTCTTTGCCTGACTCATAAACTTGTTGTAGTCCGCTGTCATGCCTTTGAGTATAGTCCGATTGCCATTCAACTCTTCTGACTTTGATTTCAGTTTCAGTTCCGAATCACGCTTACCCTTGTTGAACGATTTGCGCTCACCCTCCAGAGAAGCAATCTTCTTCTCCAGCTTCGCCTTGTCAAGCAAGTCGGTATTTCCGGAGAGAATAGCCATATACTCGGAAAAATTCATGCCCGATTTCTCGTCCATCGCTCCCTCGTCAATGGTTCTCGCTCCCAAGGCTCCGCTTTTCAACTGCGAGATAAAAGTCTGCTTGCAGTGCAGGAGGTTGAACTTGTACGAGTCAAGTGATTTTTCCACCGCATAGATGATGACATCCACCTTGTTGTCGGCATACAGCTTGGCAATCTCGTTGCCGGCACGCACACCTCGACCGTCACGCTGTGCCAAGTCTGACGGTCGATCGGGTAGGTCAAGGGCATTGCTGCCCTCTTCCCCCCTAAGAACCGTACATGAGAGTTTCCCCTCATACGGCTCAAGCTTTTCTAAGTCTCTGTTTGTATGCAGAGACCGGCTCAAACTACTTCTTGTTTCCATTTGATTTGCGGGATAATTTAAAACATTCATCATGAACCAACAGATTGCATTTCTTTCCGTTTTGAACGGTTGGCATGACATTCCATGCCTTGTGCGTATCAATAGGCTCACCGCATATAGGACATTTGCGTCCTTGCTTTTCCCATAGGTACAGCAGTGACTTGCGTCCTTTTAGCGTAACAAGCATTTTCGACTTCTTTCTTTTATAGAAGTACAGACGACAGTCTGCATCAAACGGGTTCATGTCTCCTTTAATCTGCGTGTATTGCAGGAATGGAAACGATGAAGTCAGAGACAATAATGTCAATTGGTCTTCCTTTCCGTTTGGTTTCTTGAATTTTGAAGCGAAAGTCCATTTGTTCCCTCGAATGTCATGCCAATATCGGTCTTTTATCCACCGTTTCCCTTTCTTGGAATGACGGCGTTTTGCCCATTGCCATAGTGAGAGGAATATCTGATGGTCGATTCTGTGAAATGAATCACGTGTCGCTCCATGCTGATAATAACCTCCCCATCCTCGGATTTTAGAGTTCAACATTCTGATTAACGACTCCTGTCTGCAACCCTTGTTCTCCTTAATTACCTTACGGATATTCTCCATAAAGCGTTTCTCGGATTTCTTTGTCGGCTTGGTCAATATGTCCTTGCCGTATTTGCGGATATTAAAGCCAAGAAAATCAAAACCGTCATGCACGTTGGTTATCACCGTCTTTTCCTCTGATAAGGTCAGACCTCTTTCAGACATAAATTCAGCAACCAATGGCTTGATTTCATTTTCAAGAGTTTCCTTGTTCTCGCAAGTGATGATAAAATCATCCGCATAACGTACAAGGTTCACCATTGGTGAATACAACTTACCATTAACATGATGGCGCTTATATCTATCTGCAAGAGCTTTCTGCAATCCGTCCAAAGTCATATTGGCAAGTGTCGGAGAAATTATACCACCTTGCGGTGTTCCTTCCTCGGTCGGGAACATTTGCTTGTTGAAAACATAGCCACATTTCAACCATTTTCGGAGTATTGCCTTATCCATTGGGATATTGGCAAGTAACCACTCATGGCTGATATGGTCAAAACACCCTTTTATGTCACCCTCCAAAATCCATTCGGGAGAATATCCCTTTCGGAGAATGTTATGACATTGCTGTACTGCATCCATACAGCAGCGTTCCTTGCGGAAACCGTATGAACGAGTATCAGCTGTAGTTTCTGATACAGGCTCCAATGCCATAAGATAGAGTGCTTGCATGGCTCTGTCTTTCATTGTCGGTATTCCCAACGGTCGCAGTTTGCCGTTGCTCTTCTTGATATGAACTCTTCTCAGCGGCATTGGCTGGTAGCCTCTGCGTTTGAGTTGGGTTATTGCTTGCGTTTTAGCTTTAGGGGTATCCCATATTTCTTTGTCAACCCCAGGAGTACAGCCACCCCCGTTAGAAGTAACCCTCTTTACGGCTAAGGCTTTTGCGTAAAAAGAGTGGGTAAGCGTCCATTGCAAGGCTTTCACCTTGTTATGTCTGCCTTCCTTCTGAGCCTTTACAATACGAGCTTGAAGCTTCTTAACAGCTTGCTCCGCCTTAGTCCAGTCTATTCTGTCCCAATTTGATTGCAGGTTGTCAGTCGGCGCACACGATTGGTCGAGGAGATTTTCTTTGATTTTATCGTTCATTTGCATTCCTACTTTAAAAAGTTCTAAAAGTTTATTGTAAAGAATTACCATTTGGCTAATGTTGGGTATTTGCCTCCCAAACATTACCACAGAAGTCTGCCCACTTTCGTGGTAGGTTGATGTTGTCCCTTGTCAACTCGTGATAAGTGGCTCAAACCCTATCCGTCCCATTACAGAACGGCATTCGCTTTCTCTGTTATCTTATACCTGCACATCATTCAGCATCCATTACTTTCAGCTTACCTGTCTTTTGTCTGACAGGAGATGTACAGGCTTACCATGTTCCACATAGATAACTAACGGATAGGTTAGGTTCTGTCTCATCCTCCGACGGTCTTTACATCCGTGTAATCCTACCATGGAGAGGATTATCTGACCGCATCCCATTTTGGGTAGAGTGTATCAGTATCTTGCACTCTTTTACGACATTACGAAGTTTACTAACAGTTCGCTTACGCTAACCATACTATCCAGCCTCGCCACTCTACGGTATGATACTAACCATACTTGACTTCCCCTCACGGTTCTGTCTTGTCTTGCGAAAGTGTACTTTGTCCCGACCGCTTAATACAACATTAAGGTGCATCGGTCGGTAGGCTACCGCTGACGGAACAGCGGGTTAAAGCTGATACTTAAAGTATCATTCCAACAATTATCTATGCGACTTCATGTCGCACCCAAGGCGTATCCAAATGATGGATGGCGACACACCTTTTTTGCGCATTCACGCCC
>OAWZ01000327.1_pt1 | contig 28324 bp, 39 predicted proteins | sample 1477091 | NCBI WGS metagenome assembly OAWZ01 (sample SAMEA2580282, study PRJEB22360) | human gut metagenome | biome: human gut; feature: human-associated habitat; material: faeces | place: Denmark | collected 2008/2010
ACTTGGATCGGCTGTGGGCAGAAACTAAGTCAGAGGTGTAAAAATGGATGAAAAACGGAAGTGTGCGGCACATGCAAGTGGTATGAAGGATTCCTGTGAAAAGTGGGAGCATCAGGCAGAACCAGAAATAGGGGATTTTGCAGAATGCATAAATGGCCATGATGGATTTGTAATTGATATAAAAGACAGTCCATACGGTCGCATGATATTTATAGCTCTTGCAGATGGAAGAGTATATCATTTTCCGCTAGATATGTTACGCAGAGATTAAGATTTTAAGGAGGGATAAGCATGAAAGTAATAACAAGAAACGGAAAAACATTACCAGTTGATATTTCGACACTTGATGAAGATGAAATCAGATTTTTAAAAGCGGCTGAACACGTAACAATGATTGATGATGGGTGTTATCTTAAAAAAATGTGGCGTGTTACAGCTGAAAAAGATACAAACTTAACAACATCTGGTCCTACTGAGTTAGAATTTGTAGCAGAAAAGATATTTGATCATGAGCCATCTGAAATGGAAATGATTTATTTCGTGGCAGAACATGGGTTAGGCAGATATGACTATTGTAGTATTGATGTACTTTTTAGAATGGAAGATTAACTTAGAATTTTGCGGAGGAAGGAGCGACAGAAGAATGAGAAGATTGACTACAGAAAAGCCAGCAGAAGAAATGAACATGACAGAGTTGGCCTATAACTGCATGTACGCCAAGGATGGATGGGCGTGGTATAGAGATTACGACCACGAAATGGACTTGCGGGATTTTATCCGCGAGTATAGTGCGGCAGAGGGAGCATGTGAACTGCCTGATGATAATGACGAGTTGGGCGAGGTTCTGATGGATAATCTGCAATATGATATTAATGATCCTTCCGGGCGAGTGGCGTTTATGTATCGCTTGATGTGGGCACTGGCTGACACATCAGAACGGCTCAGATCTTATGAAAGCACAGGACTGGAGCCAGAGGAAATATTGAATGGTGTGCAACTGGCGGAAATCGCTTGTATGCAGATCCGATATAAAAAAATGCAGGAGTTGCTGGAGCACGCTGCTGAAGAAATTGAAAATTGTTATGGTAGAGAAACGGAGTTGTCAGAGGCGATCCGGCAGCAACTGAATTAGAATTTATAGGAGGATGACATGAAAGAGAAAATAGAATTTTTCTATAGGGTCTCTAAAGAAGTTGGATTGGCAGAAGATGAAGACGGAAATCCGTCAGAGTGTTACATGAAGCTGGGATTTACCTTAAAAAAACCAATAAGCATTGAAGATATTGAGGCTGAAAGGGAAAAGATGAAGGACGGTGCTTTAAAGTATGCTGCCAGGTCACTTAATATAAACACATCACTTTTAACAATAGTTACTGAAGAAGAATATCAAAAGGAAACAGAAGAATATTAGGATTTAGTGGAGGATATGGGTATGAGGTTAATAGATGCGGATAAGTTTAAGATGCAGGTTGCAACTATGGCGATAAGTGAAGATTTTCCCATCGAAAAAGTAAATGCTATGTTGAAGTTAATTGATGGACAGCCTACACAACTTCGATGGATTACAGTATCTGAGCGGTTGCCAGCGGAGCCACCAGAAGGCTTGGTTTATATGGACGACTTACAAGAATATGCAGTTATGATAGCAGGAGCGGAAAGAGCTACCTTTTGTACTTATTCGGGCAATGGAGAATGGTACAGAGACGGAGTATTCTACAATGTTGTTGCATGGATGCCGTTGCCAGAACCGTATAGACCGGAAGATTAAGGAGATTTAAGGAGGTACAGAGTGAGTAAGCGACCAGAGATAACAAAAATGTTGTCTTTATCTGTTAGAAGGCATATAAATCAACGCAATGATCCTAGAATTTATTGGGCGGCAGAAGTCACATTTGACTATGGAACCAGCAATGCAATAAGGGTGGATTTTATGCGTTTTAAGCCTGTGAACAATACTATATCCGGTATTGAAAAGGGGGACTTCTATTGCTATGAAGTCAAATCATCAGTAGAAGATTTTCGGTCAAAGAATGGACACAACTTCATTGGAGATTTTAACTACTACATTATGACAGAAGACGTTTATGAGCAGGTGAAAAATGAAATACCGCATCGAGTAGGTGTATATGTGCCTGGACAAAAAAATTATCGAGGCGATTGGTATGATCTAAAATCTGTAAAAAAAGCAGTAAGACAAAACAGAAAGAGACCTGTATCAGAAATGCTGCTCATGATGTTTAGATCGGCGGCAAGAGAAATTGTTTAATTTAAGATTTAAGGAGGAAGAAAGATGGCTGTAAACGTGGAAAAATGTAGCAAATGCCCAGCTAGAAATGCATGCATAATTGCATGTGAACCAGGAAGCATTTTATGCATGAGGAATCGTATACGGAGTGGAAAAACACACGGTGACGAAATACAAGAAGCGCATATACGATATTGTCCGCATTGCGGAAGGCCGATAAATTAAGATTTAAGGAGGGAAAAATGGAATTAACAATTAATACAGAGTTCAAAGTGGAGTTTGAAGAAGAAGAAAAGAAAATTCTAAAAAGTGCGGCACAAGTACTTAATGAAGCATCTGTAAGAATTTTTGAAGAAGGAAATGGGACGGATTCAGAAGATGAAGTTCAGTTTTTCTTCGAAGATGTGTGTAATAGTCTCTACGATATTATTGTTGGCAATTATTAAGATTTAAAGGAGGCAAGACATGGAGATGAGGCAGGACTGCCGAGGGTGGAAACTCTGTGGATGAACTACAAAACAGATCAAATGGACATATTTGATTTTATTTAAAATGGAGGGAGATAAAAATGCAGAAAATAGAAAAAGACGACATTATCATCAGAAAAGGGATTATTCATATCCTGGATAGCCATAACGGATACCTTGGCCTGTCTAATGACTTGCTGGACATGGGGCCGGATTTGATGGAGTTTATCAGAGGACACATTTTTAAAATACTGGACAGTGATGATACAAAGAAATGCCAGTTTGACGGTAGCATTTCCCCGATCCCGGCGCTACTGGAAGATATGCAGGAAAAGGAAGATGATAGCTTTATAAAAGCCAGCCGACTGCTGGCAGAAAGCCTGTTTGACATCATGTGCGACAGTGTGACGATCCCGGCGGCGGATCTGGTCGTGGTCAGTTTCCAGCTACACAGCGTCGTGTACTTGGCACTGCTCAAAATGAATTACAAGGAGACCTACGTACATAAAGAGGCAGAGAATGAGGTCAACGACATCGTAAAGCAGCGGATCATGCCTATGGGCGGGGCAAAGCTTACAGAGGCCGTGATCGTAGATCTCCTGGAGTATAATGTTCAGCTGGTGGAAAAGAAGTTTGAGATGATGACAGGCGACAAGATAAACTATATTTCCGAGCGCTTTCTCAAGTGTCATGCCGATATGGCTCCCAAAAAGAAATTCAAGATTTTAAACAAGGTGATTACAGATATCAATAACCGGTATGAGAATGAGCCGTTAAGAAACCGCATGAATGCTAAAAGCAAGCTAAGAGAAGAATTTGCGGAGAAAAATGAGTTTCGGGTCAATGAGATCGGTGACCGAATTTTCGGTGACGATGCAGAAAAAAAGAGCTTTTTTGATTATCAAATGGAGCGGCATGATATGCAGTATGACAAGTTCACCGTGGGAAAAGAAAACACGGTCAGAGGCCTTGAATACATCACAATAGAGACGGATGCCGGGATCGAGATTAAGATACCCATAGAAGAGTACAATACGAAAGCAAATGTGGAGATTGTAGAAGAACCGGGCGGAGGGAGCACGGTTATTATCAGAAATTTAGAGCAAGCAACAGTGAAGTAGATGATAACAACGCTTACGATCTGTCTTATTGCCTATTGCATTATAGATCTTATCCAAATAAAAAGTAATTCAAAAAAACAGGATGCCTATAAAAATGCTGTAGAGCAATTACAAAAGCAGAACAAAGTTTTGATTGAAGATATAAATATTAATAAAAAAATTATAAATATACTGATTGGGAAGGAGGAACCGGAGAGTGACGAAAAAGAAGCTTAAACAATACGGTGCACTCAGAAAAGAGATCGAGATTATTGACGACAAACTTGACAAGCTTTATGAGAGGCAAAGTAATATACCGACCGTTATGGGCAAAGTGACAGGTTCGAGCAGCGAATTTCCGTACATAGAAGTTCACACGAGCGTACAAATGGATGAACCAGGGGAAGCAGATTCAGTAAAAAAATTGATCTCGATTAAAAAGGCACGGAAAAAACAGGTGAGTGCCGTAATGATAGAGATAGAACAGTTTATTGCAGGAATCCCGGATAGTACAGATAGACAGATATTTGAGCTTACATATCTTGAGAAAAAGAAACAACGGGAGGTTGCGGAGATTGTAGGATTGGAGCAGAGCAGTATTTCAAAAAGAATTACGTCATATCTGAAACTTTCATACAATTCATAAAAATATTTGATATAATTATAATAGAGCAACTAGAATAACTATAACAGTTGTTTTTCTTGCTTCCTCTTAACGTTTTGTTAGCTGGATGTCACGGCGGCGCCGCTGTGGCAACCAAGCTAAACAGGATAAACCAAAACGCAAGGCGTATTGAAACTTTAATTGTTTTGGCATTACTCCGGTATCTCTAAGGTATCGGGGTATTTTTTGTGCAGACATTTAGCTCAGATGGTCAGAGCAGTCGGCTCATAACCGATCGGTACGGGGTTCGAGTCCCTGGTGGTCCATTTTTACACCTATACGGCAGTCCAAAAAATCCACGGTGCGGGCTGCAAAAAACTCATTCGTAAAAAATGTTGTATTTGCGTGGAAGATACAACATGCGAATAGCTCTGGAGTTAAGATACTTAAAGTGCGTGAACGATGGGAAACGTGAGTACGAAACGAGGGCGCACAGGTGGTTTTTAAGGAGCAAAACTTTACAACCGTAATGGGTCTTCTGTGTTCTGTCCTATACAAAAAATAATTATTCTAAGAACACGGTGTGCCCGGCATGGCACATAAAATATATTGCTACGGGCTAAGCCCGTATGGAGAATTGGCAGAGAGGAAATGCAGCTGTGCACTATGCGTGTATAGATCAGTCGGGGGTTCAAATCCTCCATTCTCCGCTATAGAAAAGGAGGCAAGTATGCAGAAAGTAAATGTTTTAGGAACAGAGTACACGATTATAGACAAAACAGAGAAAGAAGACGAGAGGCTTAAGAAATATGACGGGTATTGCGATTCCTCTACAAAGACGATCGTGCTTTTAAAATATGAAGACGATCCGATGAACAAAGAAGATATGAGTTATTTCAGAAAGCAGATACTTCGTCATGAAATTATCCACGCATTTTTAAGTGAAAGTGGCCTTGAAGCCTCCGGAAACAGTTTTGGCGGATCATGGGCACAGAACGAAGAAATGGTAGACTGGATCGCAATACAGGCACCAAAGCTGTTTGCAGCCTTTTCAGAAGTGGATGCAATAGAACTGCCGACACATACGAACACATGCAAAATAAAGGTTGACGTAGAGAGTATTGCGGAAGGAATAAGAAAAGCTATTGCAAAAGAAACTATCGGGCAAAAGGTACGATCGTATCTAAATACCGCGGTATTCCAATCGGAGAAATGTCCAGGTGGCAGTTAATTGAAGCACTCAAAGAGTGTAACAAGGTATTATGCAGAATTAAGTAGGGAGGTGAGCCGAATGGCATTGACAGAACAGAGAAAACTGTTTGTAGACGAATACATAAAGCTGCGCTGTAAAAATGCCACTAAGGCAGCCATAAACGCAGGATACTCTAAGAAATCAGCGCAGTCACAAGCATCACAATTATTAAAGGATTCTAATGTTTTGGAATATTTGGAAGAGAGAAAAGGCCAGATAAAGCGGGAATTACAGCAAGAATTTATTTTCGACGCTTTAGAGGCAAGAAAAGTGATGCATGATATATTGAACGATCCAGAGGCAATAGACCGGGACAAAATCAATGTGGCAAAAGACTTTCTGGACCGTGCTGGATTCAAGCCAGACGATAGGGTACAGTTATCAGGAGAGGTAAACACGAATAATCCATACAAGGGACTTACCACAGAAGAACTAAAGAAGTTGATCCATGGTGGATAGAGAAACAATCATACAGGGCGCAAAGATAGAACTTGCTAGGCGGGAGTTCTTTTTTTATTGCAATTTAAAAGCCCCGGACTTCTATAAGGAGAACAGGAAATACCTTGTGGATCTTTGTAGAGAATTTCAGGAGTTCTTGGAATCTGACGAAGAAGTATTGGTAGTCAACGAGCCGCCGCGGCATGGAAAATCCAGAACCGCCGGTCTGTTTGTAGAGTGGATATTAGGAAACGACCCTACAAAAAAGATTATGACCGGATCCTACAACGAGACGCTATCCACCATGTTCTCCAAGAACGTCCGCAATGATATTCAGGAAGAAAAGGCGGATCAGAAACGGATTGTGTTCTCTGATATCTTCCCCGGAGTGACCATTAAGCGAGGGGATGGTGCTATGAATCTGTGGAGTCTGGAGGGCGGATACAATAACTACCTGGCTACTTCACCTGCCGGAACAGCTACCGGGTTCGGGTGCGACATCATGATTATAGACGACCTTATCAAATCTGCTTTAGAAGCCAATAACGCAAAAGTGCTGGAAGATCAATGGGGATGGTTTACAGATACCATGTTGTCCCGTTTGGAGGAGGGCGGCAAGATTATAGTGATCATGACCCGATGGCATAGCGATGATCTGGCAGGCCGGGTACTTAAGTGGTGTAAGGAAAAAAGAAAAAAGTACCGGCACATTTCCATGAAAGCACTGGTCAACAAAGAAACACATGAGATGCTCTGTTCTGAGGTACTGAGTTATGAATCCTACCAGGATAAGATCAGTGCCATGGGTGCAGATATCGCCAGTGCAAACTACCAGCAAGAGCCAATAGATTTGAAAGGGCAGCTATATACCAGTTTCAAGACATACGAGGATGTCCCAAGGGATAAGTCAGGAAAGCCGCTGTTTACTGCTGTTCGGAGTTATACAGATACGGCAGACGAAGGATCAGACTGGCTGTGTAGTATCGTCTACGGGGTTTATAACAAGGAGGCATATGTACTGGATATTATCTATACAAAAGAGCCGATGGAGGTTACAGAGGGGCTTGTGGCAGCACAGCTCTACCAGTATCAGGTATCCTTGGCAAAGATAGAGTCAAACAATGGCGGCAAGGGCTTTGCCCGGGCTGTAAAAAGAATATTGAAAGAAAAATATGGAAGTAACCGGACCAAGGTTAAGTGGTTCCATCAGTCGCAAAATAAGATTGCAAGGATTCTGTCTAACAGTACATGGGTTATGGATCATATATACTATCCGGCAAACTGGAAAGATAGATGGCCTGACTACTATGAGGACATGAACAAATACCAGCGGGAAGGAAAGAACGCACACGACGATGGACCAGACGCAACCACGGGGGTTGCAGAGAATATAGAAAAAGCCGGCGGTGTTCGGTTTGGATAAGAGGTGAGAAGATGGAGTTAGAAGCAGCAAAGAAAGTAATTAAAAAACATACATTATGGCATTCCGGCTTTATCGAAAAGGCAGAGACGGCAAACCGGTATTACCGGAAGGAAAATGATATTCTCTTCCTGCCGAAAAAGTCTAAGGATGAGGAAACTCCGCTTCGCAATGCAGACAACCGGGTGCCAAGCAACTTCTATAAGTTGCAGGTTAATCAAAAGGCGGCTTATGCATTTACTACGCCGCCCACATTCGACGTAGACGACCAAGCCAAAAATGATGCAATCAAGAAAGCTCTGGGAGATTCGTTTGCAAAGAAATGCAAAGCTCTCTGTGTGCAGGCTGCAAACACTTCCGTCGGATGGCTGCATTACTGGCGCGGTGAAGATGGCACTTTTAAGTACGAGGTCATAAATTCAACACAGATTATCCCGGTATGGACAAAAGGACTAGAAAAAGAACTGCTGGCCCTGCTCCGTGTGTATAACGACATGGACGAAGCCGGTGATGAGTACATGGTGTATGAATACTGGACAGATACAGAGTGCCAGACCTTCCGGCGGCGATGCGACATGGATCTTGAAGCATTAGAAAGATACTGTATTTATACAGTACTTGATCCGGGTCCAGGGTACGGACAGGAAACAAATACGTTTCAGCATGGAATGGGAGAAGTCCCATTTATTTTTTTCAATAACAATGATGAAATGCAGCCGGATCTGAAGGATATCAAAGAACTTATAGACAGCTATGACAAAGTGTTCAGCGGCTTTGTTAATGACCTGGAGGACATTCAAGAGATCATCTTTGTACTTACCAACTACGGCGGTGAGGCAGGGAACCCAGACGATATTATCCAAGAGATTAAACGGGCAAAGCTGGTCCAAGTGGATAATAACGGGGAAGGAGATAAATCCGGTCTCTCGACCTTGGCAATCGAGATCCCCACAGAGGCCCGGGAAAAGATGTTAAATATCACCCGGAAATCCATTTTTGAGCAGGGCATGGCGATTGACCCCGACCCTCAGAACTTTGGAAACAGTTCCGGCGTGGCACTTGGATATCTGTATTCGCTGCTAGAACTTAAAACGGGGATGATGCAAACGGAGTTCATGATCTCATTTAACCGTCTCATTCGGGCAATCCTGCGGTTTTATCACATGGACGCAGAGAAGATAGAGCAGACTTGGACCCGTACATCTGTCACAAACGATTCGGAGCTTGCGGACATTGCCCAAAAGAGCGTGGGCGTTGTTTCCAAGAGGACCATTGTTAAGAATCATCCATGGGTGGAGGACCCCGACGATGAAATGGATCGTATAGAAGAAGAGGAAAGGCATGAATCCCAAAATGCGGAGACATATGGAGATGCGTTTCTGAAAGTTGGTGATCAGACCGATGTCGAAGAATAACAAGGAATATTGGAAAAAACGCTTTGAAGACTTAGAGCGATTTAATCACCAACGTGGGAGATCGTTCTATCATAAAATTGAAAAACAATATCAGATTGCAATGGATGCAATTGAAAAGGATCTCTCAAAATGGTATTTGCGATTTTCAAAAAATAATGAAATTTCATATGTGGATGCCCGAAAGCTATTAAATTCAAAGGAATTGAAGGAATTTCGCTGGAATGTTGACCAGTACATGGAGAAAGCAAAGAACAATATAGATGGTCGATGGACAAAACAGCTGGAAAATGCATCTGCAAAGGTCCACATCACACGGCTGGATGCGCTAAATATGCAGATGCAGCAGCATTGTGAGCAACTATTCGGCAACTATCATGATCAGACCAGCGAATACCTGAACAGACTTTATACAGAAAACTTTTACCATACGGCTTTTGAAGTGGCGAAAGGCACAGGTGTAGGTACTAACTTTGCACGATTGGACAAGAAAATGGTAGATCTGGTCATCCATAAGCCATGGGCCAGTGATGGAAAAGAGTTCAGCGGTCGTATTTGGGAGAACCGGTCAAAGCTGGTGAATACGCTACATTCAGAACTTACAACAGCGATTATTAAGGGCGATGCACCGCAGAAAACAATCAAAGCCGTTGCGAAAAAAATGGATGTCAGCAGGAGCCAAGCTGAAAATTTGGTTCTTACAGAGACGGCGGCTCTTTCTTCCAAGGCCACGCAGGATAGTTATCAAGAACTTGGCCTAAATAGATACGAGATTCTGGCAACGCTGGATTCAAGAACGTCAGAAATTTGCCGGAATATGGACCGGAAAAAATTTGATATGAAAGATTACCAAGTGGGAGTAACAGCGCCACCGTTCCACCCAAGATGCAGGACCACAACAATTCCTGACATCGATGGAGACATAACGGGGGAACGGGCGGCAAGAGGGAAGGATGGGAAAACCTACTACGTCCCGGCGGATATGACCTATCAGCAGTGGGAAAAGAAATATGTCGGGAAAGAACAAAAGAAAAATGTTCCAAATATACAAATAAAAGATGTGAATAATGCTGAATCATTTAAGAAGTATTCAGACAAGGAAATAAGAGATATCTCAAAGAAAATGGATAAACTGGCAGAGAAGCATATAAACAATAAAAGTAAATGGAGTGGCAATATCGTCATTAATCCACCGGACAGCGTATATGGGAAACTGTGGAACTGTGATATATCAACCCCGAGTGAAACTTGTCCTCATATATTGCTTCATGAACAGATCCACGCACATTCTATCAGTTATTATACACCGAAAGATTATATAGATAATTATAAAATAGAAGAATCTTCCGTGCAGCTTCTTACGCAGGAGATTAGTGACAGGGAAAATATTGAAATCATTGAATCACAATATGATGAGCTGGTTATGTACCTGCGGGAGATCAATCAAATTGCAAAGATCAGTGGAAATGACTATGAGTTTGCAGTGGAATTGATCGAAACACCGGTACCTGAGCGATTATCATGGTTAGAGCAGAAGATCTTTGATATAATGATGAAAGGAGGAACGGTTGATGAATATCGGCGGTTGACAGAATTAATTGAAGACTTGCGGAACTAAGGAGGACTTATGAACGCAGAAGACATTGTAAGAAGAATAAAAAACAAAGACAATACAGACGAAGAATGGTTAAAAATCCATGCAGACATTTTGACTTTTCTTGAAGGAGATCCAAGCGAAGAAGACAAAAAGATTTTCGTACCTTTTGGATATTTGGAAATGGTCAGCATGATCTGTGACGGAATCAAAAGAAAGGAAAAGTGATCCAACATCTTGGAACTATCCGTTAAATAGTGTAAGCATCCTTAACAGGGTGCTATTTTTCTACTCTTTTTTACTGGTTGCAGAGAATAAAGAACAACGACAAATCCCACACCGGGAGAGCCGGAATAAACAATCTATGGAGGTATTTAGGAAATGGAATGGTTAAAAAAGATTTTAGAACAGGCAAAAGTGAATGAAGAAGGGAAAATTGATATTGATGCGGTCATGAAGCTGGTCAATGCAGAGTTTCCAAAACATGCAGTGCCTAAGGAAGACTACAACAGTAAGGCTACGGAACTCAAAACAGCTAACGAGACGATCAGAGATCTCAAAAAGCAGAACGAGGGTAATGAGGATCTCCAAAGCAAGATAAAGGAATACGAGACAGAGGTCGGAAACCTGAAAAAAGAAAATGAATCTATTAAAAAGACAACAGCTTTAGAACGTGCGCTTGAAGATGCAGGATGCCTTGATCCCGGGTATGTAATCTACAAACATGGGGGCCTGGATAAATTCAATTTTGATGAATCCGGGAAACCGATTGGCGTTGAAGAAGTAACAAAGTCATACCGGGAAACGATGGCACACGTATTTAAGCCAACAGAGCCGGGAGGCGGATATCATCCAGCTGGCGGCGGAGATCCTAAAGGGGATAATCCTTGGGCAAAAGAGACATTCAATCTCACAAAGCAGGGAGAAATCTACAAAAACAACCCGGCGCAGGCCAAGGAGTTAATGGCTGCGGCAGGGATCAAACAGTAAAGAAAGGAAGTAAACATTTATGGCAGGAACAACATTAACAGACGTAATTGTACCGGAGTTATTTAATCCGTATGTGATCAACAAAACCATGGAAAAGTCCGCGTTAGTACAGAGCGGAATCGTAGTAAACGACGAAGAGTTCGACAACTTGGCAAGCCAGGCGGCACCGACTGTCAACATGCCGTTCTTCGAGGACCTCACAGGAGAATCTAAACAAATCGTTGAGGGAGAAGACGGACAGGAAGACAAGATTAAATCAAACAAGGACGTTGCAGCTATCATCAGACGATACAATATCTGGGCTGCAACAGATTTATCTGCGGCATTGGCTGGGAAAGACCCGATGGAGGCTATTGCTTCTCTAGTTGCCGGATTCTGGGCAAGAGATATGCAGAAAGAGCTTGTGGCTTTATTAAATGGTATTTTTGGAACAATACCAGCGCAGGGAGACAGCGGAACAGCAGAAACACGACTGGCATCGAATATCCTGGATATTTCAGGTTCTTCCGGAAATGCAGGAAAGTGGTCAGGTGCCGCATTTATCGACGCAGAGCAGAAGCTTGGGGACAATAAGACAGCATTGACCGCGGTATGTATGCACAGCGCCACAGAAGCGGAACTAAAGAAACAGAACTTAATCGAGACGGTACAGCCGTCAAATGATGTAGCATTTGGGCTTTACCAGGGCAAGCGTGTTATTGTTGATGATGGATGCCCCGTTAAAGGCTCTGGTGCGTCTCAGGTGTTCTCTACTTATCTGTTTGGGACTGGGGCAGTTGCTCTTGGTAATGGTTCTCCGGCTGGATTTGTTCCGACAGAAACAGACCGTGCTAAGCGAAAAGGTTCTGGTGTAGATTATTTGATCAATCGTAAGACTATGATCCTGCATCCGCGTGGTGTTGCATGGACAAATGCAAACGTAGCAAAGATGGAAGGGCCATCCAGAGCGGAAATGAGCGATCCAGCAAACTGGAACCCAGTTTATGAACCAAAACAGATCCGGGTTGTCGAGTTTAAACACAAGTTATAGGAGCACGCCTATGGAGGTAGAAAAACTAAAAATATTGCTCGGGATCTCCGGGAATGAGAAAGATAAAATCCTTGAATTTATCTTGGAGGAAACGAAAGAGACAATATTAAATTACTGCAATATTGATGCGCTGCCAGAAGGGCTTACAAATACGGCCTACCGCATGGCAATGGATTTATACCGTTATGATCGCCCGGGCGGTACAGCTCCGGTGGCGGTTACCTCCATATCTGAAGGAGATACTTCCACGAGCTTCGATAATGCAACGAATTACTTACAAGATGGGATTTTAAAGAATTATAAGCGGCAGCTGAACCGATACCGTAAACTGAGGTGGTAAGATGATTGCAGAAGCGATTAAACAGGCGCAGAAGATGCACAGGACCGTCATAGAACAGACTTATGACGGAACCTGTACAATTTATAGCTTACAGGATGTGAAAGACCCGGAAACGAAGATTACAGAGCATAAGGAAGTGACCTTGCTAGGAGATGTACCGTGTCACCTGTCTTTTTCAGGGGCCGTGACGGCAGAAGGCACCGGAACGTCTACGGATGTAAAGCAGGAGATTAAATTGTTACTTGCCCCGGAGGTCCTGGTGCCGCCTGGAAGCCGGATCGAGGTGACGCAGCATGGAATGACAGTGAGTTATTCAAGGAGCGGTAAACCAGCGGTCTATTCTTCACATCAGGAGATTTTGTTGGAACTGTGGAAGGAGTATGCATAATGGCCGTAGATGTGGATGTAAGCCAGTTGGAAGAGCTGGCAAAGAGGATCGACCGGTTCACAAAGCAGGATGTGGACCGGATCTGTATAGAATGTGCCGAGGAAATCGCCATGCGACTGCTCCGAAAGGTAAAACTTCGGACACCGGTGGATTCCGGGCGGCTCCGGGACTCGTGGAGGATCGAGGGAGTTCAGAAGATCGGTGGAGAGTATGTTGCGGAAATTATAAATTCTATGGAGTATGCCTCCTATGTGGAAAACGGGCATCGGCAGGAACCAGGGCGTTTTGTTCCGGCAATCGGGAAACGTCTGGTAAAGTCTTATGTGCCGGGCAAGTATATGTTGCGGATCAGTGAGCAAGAAGTACAGAAAGAAGCAGATAAGATTGTGCAGCGGAGAATAGAAAGAGAGATAGGTGATCTATTTGGTTGACAAAATTATATCCGGTATAGCAAATGTACTGGATCAAAATTATCCTGATGTAGATATCTATGCACAGGAAGTAAAGCAGAACATGAAAGAGCCGTGCTTCTTTATCCAGTCCATGGAAGTCGGGACTAGAAAGCGGTTGGCAAACCGGTATGACCAGACCAGGCCGTTTGAAATCGTATATTTTCCAAAAAAAAAGGAATACACAAGAGAAATCTATAAGGTTCTCGGTGAACTTCCTTTTTTGTTGGAATTTATTCAACTTCCAGATGGCCCGGTTATTGGCAGCAAGATGGAATCAAAGATCGAAGACGATCTGGGACATTTCCTTGTCAACTATGATTTTCCGGTGCGGCAGCAGGTGGACGAAGGGCCGAACATGGAAGAAGTAGAGATTATGGGAGGTATAAAGAGTGGCCAAAAAACAGGAGAGTAAAAGAGAAGTAAAAGACGGCATCCGGTACGGGAAACTGCAACTTTGTAACAGTACAAAGTTCCTGAAACACAGAGACTTGTTACAAGCAGTTCTGGATCCGGACCAGACATATACAGCGGCAGAGGTCGAAAAGATCATTGCCGGATTTAAGAAAGGAAAGGTGAACTGATGTTAGGTGGTGGAAATTTTAAAACCATGAACAATGTATTGCCCGGAAGTTACTACAATGTAGTCTCTGCAAAGAATGTGAGTGCAGGATTGAGCCATAGGGGAATTGTAGCACTGCCAATCACGCTAGATTGGGGGCAGGAAAATAAGGTGTTTAAAGTTTCGGCTGAGAGCTTCGATGATGAAGCTATGCAGTTGCTTGGATATAAAAGTGATAGTCCGAAGCTGGCAGCGTTCCGGGAGATTTTTAGAAACTCACGGCTAATCTACTGCTATCGACCGGTGAAAAACGGGGTAAAAGCGGCGAATGACCTTGCAGAAGCTCTCTATCCGGGTGGAAGAGGAAATGATATTAAGATTTCTGTGAGTGCAAATGTGGATGATCCAAAAAAGTTCGATGTTGTGACCATAATGGACGGAACGACCATGGATACACAGACCGTTGCAAAGGCGGATGAACTAAAGGAAAATGCCTATGTTTCATTCAAGAAGATAGAGACATTAGAGGCTGTAGCGGCAAAGGCTCTGACAGGAGGAACGAACGGTGATGCGATCACAGGAGAAGAGGAACAGGATTTTTTAAATGCGATTGAATCCTATTCATTTAATGCGCTGTGTTGCACGTCTACTGATCCCACAGTTCAGAAATTGTACTTGGCTTTTACAAAGCGCATGCGAAACGAGGTCGGCCTAAAGTTCCAGACCGTAATCCACAAGATGGAAAATGCCGATTTTGAAGGTGTTGTTTCTACGTGGAATGATGTAGAGACAGTGGACGGAAAAGCTGTTTCTATTACAAATGACGGAGACGGAAATCCGACGCAGCAGATCACAGATCTTGGTAGCAATGCAATCGTGTATTATACGGCCGGAGCGATTGGAGGGTGTGATATTAATTCATCTAACACAAACAGGACATATGACGGAGAACTCCAAGTGATTACAAAGGAGACACAGAAAGAACTTGAACAGGCGATCAAAGCCGGAAAGTTCATGTTCCATAATGTGGATGATGAGGTCCGAGTATTGACTGACATTAATACATTTGTATCGTTCAAGGAAGACAAGAATGAGGACTTCCAGAGCAACCAGACTATCAGGGTTCTGGATCAGGATGCCATTGAAACGGCGTTGCTGTTCAACAACAAATATCTTGGAAAAGTCCTAAATGATCAGTCGGGGCGTATAAGCTTTTGGAATGATTTGGTGTCTCTCGCAAATGAGTTCGCAACGCTTGGAGCGATCGAGGACTTTGACAGTGCAAACATCACGGTCGAGAGAGGCGCAGGAAAAAAGACGGTGATCGCCACAAAACTGCTTAAGCCCGTGAACTGCATGGAACAGTTATACACGACTGTTACAGTACAGTAGGAAGGAGGTACGACTACTATGAATAACATTACGATGCAGGCGAAAGATTCCATCAGTGCCAAGTTGGCAAAATGTTATATTACGATCGGCAGCAACCGGTACAATGCTTTCAATATGATCAACATGGAGGCAAAATTTGAAAAGAATAAAACGGAAGTCCCGATTTTAGGACAGACCGGAGTTGGAAATAAGTCTACTGGATGGAAAGGGACCGGTTCTGCCACGATGCATTATAATACGAGTATCTATCGGCGTATGATGCTGGACTTTAAGAATACAGGTCAGGACGTTTATTTTGATATTCAGGTAGAGAATGAGGACCCTACGAGTGACGCAAAAAGACAGACTGTGATTCTTAAAGGGTGCAATATAGACGGCGGAATTTTGGCAAAATTTGATGCATCCAGCGATGATCCGCTTGACGAAGATGTAGACTTCACATTTGAAGATTTTGAAATGCCAGAAGAATTTAACTTATTGAACGGAATGTTATAGGAGGAATATATGAGTAATTTAGAAGCTTTTATGGCACAGAATGCCATTAAGGTAGAAAATAAAAAGATCGTAGTAAGCGAAAGATTTAAAAACAAGAATGGAGAACCCATGAAATGGGAAATCCATTCGATCACAAAACATGATGACGATATACTCCGTAAAGAATGCACAAAAAGAATCCCGGTAAAAGGTCGAAAAGGTATGTATACGCCAGAACTAGATACAAATACATATCTTGCGAGACTGGCAATAGCATGTACATCATTCCCAGACTTGAACGATAAGGAATTGCAAGATTCCTATGGAGTAATGGGAGCGGAAGACCTTTTAAATAAAATGCTTCTTCCTGGAGAATTTACGGACTATTTGGATGCAGTCCAGGAGATCAATGGATTTGATTTCTCTATGGACGATCTTGTAGAAGAAGCAAAAAACTAATAAGTGGAGGCGATAGTGACGCAAACTATGCTTACTATTGCCTCCATAAATTTCGCATGTTGCCGTCTCAATTTCTGTCTTTAGACCGCTATGAAAAGGGATTCATTATAGCGGCAATAGATATTAAGGTTGCAGAAGAAGAAAAAGCTGCGAAAAAGGCAAGGAAAAAGTAATGCATGGAGAGGATTGAACAAGTGGGAACAATACAATCTTATATTCGCCTACATAGCGGTATAGCCCAAGCACTCCAAAGGGATGTTTCGGCTATAAACAGGACGATCAGTCAATTTCGAAATATGAGAATGGCATCAGAAGGAATGGTAAATACATCCTCAATAGATTCAGGGGCGACGGCAATAGAAAGGGCTGCCCAGTCCGCGAACCGTACCGAACAGGAAATGAATCAAGCTTCCAGCGCAACGCAAAGGATGCAACAAGAACTTCGTGGAGTTGGACAGCACACTCAAAACAATACAAACTATCAGAACAATTACAACAAATCTGTAAATGACGGTTCCAGTGCCGTTTCTTTTTTGCTTGGAAAAGCAAAAACAATGGCTACAACGCTTGGGGCGGCATTTGGAGCAAAACAGGTGATCGGATTGTCCGATACCATGGCATCCAGCCGCGCCAGGCTTGATCTGATGAATGATGGATTGCAAACGACAGAACAGTTACAAAACATGATCTACCAATCAGCACAACGTTCGAGAGGTAGTTATCAAGATACGGCAGATATTGTATCAAAACTTGGAACATTAGCAAAGGGAGCATTTAAAAGCAATGAAGAGGCCGTTTTGTTTGCGGAACAGATGAATAAACAGTTTGTCATAGGAGGTGCTTCTGCACAAGAACAAAGTGCGGCAATGTACCAACTTACCCAGGCTATGGCTTCAGGAAGGCTGCAAGGCGATGAGTTTCGTTCTATTATGGAAAATGCCCCAATGTTAGCGCAATCAATCGCACAATATCTTGGAAAATCCACGGCAGAATTGCGGGAGATGAGCAGTGAAGGCCTATTAACATCGGATGTGATTAAGAATGCGTTGTTTGCATCCGCGGATGAAACGAACAGGAAATTTGAGCAGATGCCGAAAACATTTAGCCAGGTTATGGCGAGTGTAAAAAATCAGGCCCTTATGGCATTTCAGCCGGTATTAAATCAAATAAATAAGATAGCAAACAGCAAAAAGTTTGATAGTTTTGTAAATGGAGCGGTTGGAGCAATAAACACAATTGGTTCCGTTGCCGCTGTAGCGTTGGGGGCAATTGTAACAATCGGAGCATTTATGAGTGATAACTGGTCTATTATAGGTCCTATTGTGTATGGAATTGCAGGGGCACTGATGCTTTATTATGGAAGACTATTCCTGATTAATAATGCAGAAAAGATACACGCCGGTATTATGGCTATCAAAAACGGGGCCATGATAGCTGCGGTTCCGATCTATTCCCTTCTCACTAGGCAGACAATGGCACAGACCGCAGCACAGTGGGGTTTGAATACTGCCTTATTAGCCTGTCCGATCACATGGATCATTATAGCAATCGTCGCACTGATTGCTATTTTTTATGCCGCAGTAGCAGCGGTGAATAAATTTGCCGGGACGTCCTATTCTGCCACGGGTATCTTAGTTGGTGTGTTTGCTACTGCCGGGGCTTTTATTGGAAATACAGTGATAGGGGTCGTAAACGCTGTGATCACATGGTTTGTGACGCTGTGGAACTTTATAGCAGCTTTTGCGAACTTTTTTGCGAATGTCTTTAATGATCCTGTGGCGGCAATCGAACATTTATTTTTAAATTTGTTCAACTGCATCCTAGACATTGTATCTGGGGCCGCTGGTCTGATCGACAAGATTACGGGACAGGATTTGTCTGGTTCTATAGATGGATTCCAGAACAAGGTAAATAAATGGGCACAGAACAAGATTCCAGAGCAAAAAGAGTATGTAAAACGTGTAGATCCAAGTAAGTATACGATCAACAAAAGGTTTGATTATAGTGATGCCTATAAGGCTGGACGTGATTGGGGCAAAAACTTAGGGAAATCCAAGAAGGTAAAAACACCAAAAGTTAAAAGTCCTAAGATACCAGATTATGGGAAGATGGCAGGTGTAAAAGACCCAGCCAGCGCGGCAACAGCAGCAAACACTGGGAAAACAGCGGCAAACACAGCCAAGACAGCAAACAGTGTATCTGCAACTCAGGAGGATCTTTCCTACTTGCGGGATATTGCAGAGCAGGAGGCGATCAATCAGATCACTTCCCCGATCATAAATATCGACATGACAAACAATAACACAGTAAACAGCAGCTTAGATCTTGACGGTATTTCTTCTATGCTTAGAAGTAAGGTAGAAGAAGAAATGTATGCCAGTGCAGAGGGGGTATATTAATGTATCAGGTATGGATGGGGAGTTATTTACTCCCCGTTACCCCGTCAAAAGTAAATATGACGATCAATAACAAAAATGAGACCGTGGATCTGATCACCGGTGGAGAAGTAAACATCCTGAAAGACCCGGGGTTGACCACGATTGATTATGAATGCCAGTTTCCGAATCTTACGAAATATCCGTTTGCACGGTATGTAAACGGGCAGTTCCAAAATGCGAAATATTTTCTTGACGCATTTGAAAGGATGAAACTGGATCGCAAGCCATTTACATTCAAAATCTTGAGGTCTACGCCGCAGAATAAAACGATTTTTGACACGTCCATGCGTGTCACTTTGGAAGAGTATAAAATAAGCGACGATGCAGACGAAGGCTTTGATATGAAAGTGTCTGTAAACCTAAAACAATGGAAGGACTATGGCACGAAAAAGCTGATCGTTAAAAAGCCGAAAAAGAAGAGTTCTAAAAAGAAAGCGAAAACAAAAAAGAAGAAATCTTCTAAGAAAAAGAAAACAGCTTCTAAAACATACACCGTAAAAAAAGGTGACTGTCTCTGGAAGATTTCAAAAAAGAATCTTGGAAAGGCCAGCCGCTGGAAGGAGATTTACAAGCTTAACAAATCTTTGATTGAGAAAACAGCAAAGAAACACGAAAAAAAGAGCAGCAGCAACGGGCACTGGATATATCCAGGAACAAAGTTAAAGCTGCCTAAAAAGTAGGTGAGACGATGGCAAAGGATATTGTAGATATTGCGATTTCCCAGCTTGGTTATAAAGAAGGAGCTGGGAACAATACGAAATATGGGAAGTATACCGGAGCAAATATGGCTCCTTGGTGCCACTCTTTTGTGTCCTGGTGTGCTTACAAAGCCGGAGAGAGTAAAGGGGGGGCCGAAAACACCCCGCCCACTATGTTTCTCAATCGGGAGGGAGGGGGGCGTTCCAAAACCCCGCCAGTACTGATACCGGAATGGCATGGTTTAAGAAAAAAGGACGCTTTAAGAAGAAGGGCAGCTATAAGCCAAAAAGAGGTGATATCGTTTATTTCAAGACAGGACGCAGCCATGTGGGGATCGTAGAAAAAACAAAAGGGAATACCCTACATACGGTAGAGGGAAACACAAGCAATAAAGTTGCCCGCCGGACCTATTCTCTTAGTAATAGTACCATTACCGGATATGGTGTGCCAAACTATAAACATAGTGGAACAGTCACTTACTCCTCCTATACAACAAAAACATTAAATGGTAAGAAGGTAAAAGCAAAGTTTACTGGTTATTATCCTGCAAATAATTCTATGGAAGGCGGCTTTTATGCCGCCAATGGTGAGAAGCTGAACTACAAGAAAAAGACTTGTGCGGCACCAAAATCTATTCCGTTCAATACACAAATTCAGGTGTTGAAAACAGGAACAAAGCAGGATGAAAAAACATTTCGTGTCAATGACCGCGGTGGGGCAATTAAGGTCGTGAATGGTGTTTATCATTTTGATCTCTTGTTTAAAAATAAGACCGAGGCGAATAACTTCGGTGTCCGTACCGGATATGCGATCATCGGCAACGGAACGGGGTATAAGCTTTCCAGCAAGACCAGCAAAAAATACAAGGCCAACAATACGACCAGCGCGGCAGAAAAGAAGTATCTAAAAAGGCTTGCAAAGAGCGGTAGCACCAGCGGAACCGCACCTGCTATTTCCGGGAAGGTTGTCGCAAACTATAACCATGCGAACGTGGACCTTCAAGTCTTAGTTTCACAGAGAAAAAGCACATATGGCACTGTTTATCAACCGGCGGTAGAGGAATTAAGTCTGACCTTGGAGCGTTCAGGTACGCCAGGGAAATGCACATTCAAAGTTTACAAAGACAATATATTGAGGATACAAAAAGGAAATATGGTCCGGGTGATTGTGGACAATTATAAATTGTTCTATGGGTTTGTCTTCACCACGAAGGAAACAGACCCGGAACACCTAGAAATCACTGCATATGACCAGCTTCGATACTTTAAATATAAATCTTCATACACCTTTAAAAAGGCCAAGGCATCCACGATCCTCCGAACGATCTGCAAAGATCACCTATTTCACTACGGAACCATAGCCGATACAAAATATAAACTTCCAAAAATAATACAGCAGGATAAAACCTTGTTGGACACTATGGGAGATGTCCTGGCAGAAACTACAATGGCGACCGGTAAAATTTTTGTGCTATACGATCAATATGGAAAAATTACGCTGCAAGATGCCTCAAAACTCCGCCTGGATTGCGTAGTGGATAAAGAAACGGCGCAGGGGTATAGTTACGAATCGTCCATAGACGGAAATACATATAACTATATCGTGTTGAAGCTGGAAGACCAGAAGGGAAGTTTTGTTTCTATGGATTCCGGCGCAATCGAAAAATGGGGAATGTTGAAATATGTGGACACTCTAAAGGACCCTTCTATTGGAAAAATAAAAGCAGATGCTTTGAGAAATGCTTATAGTCGGTTGGAACGTAAATTTACCGTCAACGATGTATTCGGAGATCCACGGGTAAAGGCCGGATTTTCGGTGCCGGTGATCATGAGTTTACACGATAAAACACTAAAACATTATATGATGGTCGAAAAGGTGACGCATAAGTTTAAAAACAGGGAGCACACCATGGACCTGACATTGAGAGGAGCTGGTATTAGTGGCTGAGTGGGTAGCATTACTTAAGAAGATAGCAAAACAGGAGAGAGAGTCCAGCAAGCCTGCGGCAATCGTAGAGGGAAAAGTTACGTCAGGAGATCCGTTGAAAATCCGCTTAAACAAAAGGGTAACGATTGATAAAGACTTTTTATACATGACTGATGCTGCAAAAGAATTGAAAAAGGGAGATACGGCAATCCTGCTCAGTAACCAAGGAGGGCAGGATTTTGTTGTGCTTGGAAGGAAGGTGAAGTGATGTTACCAGACACCACAGGAGATCCGTTGGCAGATGAAGATATTATAGACGGAATAGACGACGATCCGAGTTTTGAGCTGCAATCATATCCAAATAAAACATATCGACTAGGCAACGGGACCATTGGCGGGTATGTCGATGGAACAGAAGCAATCCGGCAGGCGATCCACTGCATCCTTAATACAGAGGCAGATAGATACCTAATATATGAAGAAGATTACGGAATAGAATTGGAGGATCTATACGGGATGCCGCAAGAGTTTGTAATCTCTGAGCTGCAAATGCGGTTTGAGGATGCCTTATTGCAGGATGAACGGATACAGAGCCTAAACGACTTTACAGTCGAGAGAAAAGGAAAGAAAGTGGTTGTATGCAGCTTTATAGCCGATACGACAGAGGGAGACATTGAAATAGAAGAGGAGGTGGATCTGGATGCTGGAGACGCTTGACGATCTGGATATGGTCGACGTTGATGATATTGTAGAAGAAATGATGGAGAGTGTAGAGGAGAATCACCCGGACATAGACACACGGGAAGGAAGTATTATCTATGATTCTACCGCGGTGGTTGCGCAGGAACTATACAGTGCGATACAGGCGATAAGGCTGGTTTATAACGAAACATATGTAGACACAGCAACGCTGGAGGGACTTATCATGCGTTGTGAGGAGCGTGGGGTGGAGATCAAAGAGCCGACCTGCGCATTATTGCAGGCACAGTTTGACCTTCCGATGAACATTGGTGATGTATTCACGATTGTGGATAGTCAAATGAATTATGAGATCGAAGAATTAATAGAGGAGCCTACCGAGGAAAATGGTATGCTCTATTTTTATTCCATGCGGTGCCAGGAGGACGGGGAAGAAGGAAACTTATACTTGGGTCACTTGATCCCGGTCAGCGATGTTAAAAACTCTGATATGCTGACTGTCGCAGAAGCAACCGAACTGATCATATCTGCAACAAACGGGGATGATGAGGACGCTATCAGGGAGAAATATTATCAGAGCTGTGAGACTGGCAGATTCGGCGGCAATATTGCTGATTACAAAAGTAAAGTGCTGAACATGGAGGGTGTTGGAGGTGTAAAAGTATACCCGGCCTGGAATGGCGGCGGTACTGTAAAGTGTGTGATTATATCGCCCATCGCTGACAAACCTTCTGAGGATGTGGTATATGCCGTTCAAGAGGCACTTGATCCAGTTACGGGCCAAGGGCAGGGCCTTGGTTGGGCACCAATCGGACATATCGTAACGGTGGAGGCCGTTACAGAACAGCCAGTGAATATAGAAACCTCTATCGAATATAAAACCGGATGGGCATTTGAAGCGGCAAAGTCGCAGATCGAGGCAGCGGTTGATACATATTTAAAAGAGGTAAATCAGGAATGGCAGGATACCGATAATTTAAAGGTTCGGATTGCACAGATAGAATCGGCATTGCTGGACCTGGAACCGATAGTGGATATCAGAAATACAAAATTAAATGGAATAGAAGAAAATCTTGACCTCAATCCAGATACCATTGCAGTCAGGGGTGATGTGATTGGATAGTCTTAAAAATGCAGGAAAGACAATCGTTCACCTTCCAAAATTCTTGCAGGAATACCGAGAGATAAAAGTACTTTGTGAACAGTATGACCGGTGGATCGACCGGATATGGAAATTAGTCGATGAACTGTATTGTAACCAGTTTATTCCAACGGCTACGGAGGCCGGCATATCTAGATATGAAAAAATTTTTGGGATTGCAAAAAAAGATACAGATACGCTGGAAGATCGCCGCTTTAACCTTATGATGGCAGTTACGCAGCAACTTCCATATACCTATGCGAATCTGATAATTAAACTGAATACTTTGCTCGGTCAAGATGCCTATTCTATTGACCTGATCAATAAGGAATATAGAATTGAGATTCGTGTGGCCTTGAGAGTGAAAGACAGAGAAGAAAGTGTTCTAAAACTACTTAGGCGAGAACTCCCGGCGAATATGGTGATAAATCTTGACTTAGATTACAACGATCACAAAGAATTAGAAACATTTACATATGACCAGTTGGCCCAGTGGAGCCATGACCATATCAGAAATGAGGTGTTAAAATGAGAAATACGACAAACTACAACTTAAAACTTCCTGACGGGCCGGACAAATATAATGTCCAGGATTTTAACAGCAATGCAGAAAAGATAGATGCTGAATTAAAAAGCCATTCGGATGCTATAGCCGATCGGTACAGCAAAACAGAGGTAGACAATAAATTTTCCATGCACGAGATGAACGTAGACTGGAAAGAGAGCGTTGACACGTTCGACGATATTGCTATAACATACCCAAATCCGGAAAGCGGATGGACCGTAAATGCGAAAGATACGAATTACACATACCGGTATGACGGTACGTCGTGGGTAGCTATTTCTGCAAATGCGATTCCAAAGGCCACAAAAGAACTTGACGGCATTATGGGAAAAGAGATGGTAACAGAACTTGAAAGAGTTGGGCAGAAGATAGACGATGTAAAAAAAGAGGAACATTATACAGTCAAGGAGTTTTATACATTTCCGGAAAACATTAATGAAATCACATATGGGAATGGTAAATATGTTGCTGTTTGTGAAAATAACATCTACACATCGACAGATAAAATAAAATGGGACATAACTTTTAATACCGGAGCTAAGTCTGTTGCATATGGTAATGGATTTATAGCGGTTGGACAAAATGGACTAATCTTGACATCTCAGAACGGAATAGATTGGATAGATAGAACAGATGATGCAATGGCTAATCTATCTAAAGTAATTTATGCGGGTGGAAAATTTATAATTGTTGGAGAAGGCGGAATTATTGCGACTTCAGATGGAAGTGCAGTTACTAAACAGACAAGTCCAACTGACACAGACTTAAAAGCAGTTACTTACGGGAATGGAAAATACATTGCTGTAGGGAATCTGAGAGGTTATGCATCCGTGGTAACATCAGAGGACGGTGTGACATGGACGAAAATAACTTTAAACGCACTTTTAAACCGCAAAGCTATTTTTGACATTGCATATGGAAATGGAAATTATATAATTTTAGACTCCACGACACTTTATGTTACCGGGGATTTCACTAATGTTATAGCAAAAAGATTGGATGATGTGCCAACAGCAAATGGTGTAATTTCTTATATAAAGGATCGCTTTATCTTATCGTGCAGGTATAAAGACTATGACTCAAAGGACGGGATCGAATGGATCGAGATAACAAAAGAACTGGATTGCAAATTGTCTAATATTGATTATATAAATTCTGAGATCATAGGAATATCAACATTGAAAAAGGTCATAAAGCTCGACACTTATTCAATGGAAGAATTAAAAAACAATGTTAGTGAACTAAATTCGGCTTTATATCCTGTTGGTATTGTACTTGCCTTTGTAAATGGCTTCGATCCAAATAAATCATTACTGGGAGAATGGGAGCCAATTGCAAAAGGTCAAACATTGGTAGGTGTCAATGAATCTGACCCGGATTTTAATTCTGTTGAAAAATCCGGTGGATTAAAGGATGTAACATTGAGTATCAAACAAATTCCTGTTCATAGTCATCAGGAAAGTGATTTAAGCTATGTCTATACAGATGAACATCCTGCAAATAATTCTATTGTTACAACAAATCAAAACGGAAGACAGAATATTAACATGAATATTAAAAGCAAAACTTATACAAAAAATGCAGGAGAAGGAGGAGCTCACTCAAATCTACAGCCCTATATCACGGTTTTTTATTGGGTTAGAAGAAAGTAGCATAGATAAAATAGAATGAAAATGATATACTTAGAAATAATAGGAGGATATCAATGAATATGAAAAAAAAGGTTAAAATAATAGCGTCTATGTTTTTAAGTCTGGTACTGATTACATGTTTCATTCCCAAACATAATTTATATGCAAAGAGTAAACCTACAATCTATATTATGGGTGATTCAATTGCTCATTCCTATGAAGGAAATAGGTATCAAAATGGATGGGGACAAATGCTGTACAGATATTTTAAACATCCATCTAAAAAAAGAACGGTTCACGTAAAAGGTGCTTCTGATTATGTAGATGTTATTAGGTATAATACACCTGAGTTATCTATTGAAAATTGGGCAAAAAATGGAGCAAGTGTTGCAATTTATGATAAATATGGAATGTTTCAGGCGATTCAGAAAAAGTTAAAAAAGGGAGACTATGTTTTTATTCAGCTTGGCCATAATGAAGTATATACTCAATGGTGGACTGGTTCTACGGTTTCTGAGTATAAGACTTATCTAATTGATTATATAAAAAAGATACGAAGCAAAAAGGCAAAACCAGTATTAATCACGCCTCCTCCAGTTAATACATCAGGAAAATATATTCCTTATGTCCCACAATACAGAGCAGCTATGATTTCTATTGGAAAAAAATACAAGGTACCGTTGATAGACTTGGGAAAAAAGTCGGCAGATTACTTTAATTTAATTGGAAAAAAGCAAGCACGGAATATGTATGTAAAAGATAATATGCATTTTACACCTAAAGGGGCTACAACATTAGCAAAAATTTTATCTGTTGAAATAAAGTATAAAAGCCAACTGAATCCTATTTCTGGAAAGGTTTCTTTAAGAACTAATTCATTATATAAAACTATAAATAAAGCGTCGAAGTTAAAATCAAAAAAATATAACAAAAAAACATGGAAGTATATGCAAAAGAAATTAAAAACTTCTAAAAAGTTACTATATAGCATCACCCCAAAGCAAAAATCAATCGATAAATCAAATGCGAGTTTGAAAAAAGCTATTAAGAAATTAAAAAAAAGTAAAAAATACAAATAATAATCATAAAAGAGCGATTGTAGACCAGAATTATCATCTGATAAGCAATTGCTCATTTGTTTTTAAATCAGAATTTAGTTAAGGACCGGAAGGTTCTTTTTTTATTGCGACATCGCAAGGAGGAGAAAAGAATATGGAAATACGAGCAGGACCGGAGACGGTCTTTTTCTTTTGCTAAAAAATATATAAGGAGAGGGCGAACAATGCTACAACAGATACTTGCAATATGCAGTGCAATAAGCATAATCGGCGGGGCCGGGGCGGTGATCTACAAGGTCATTCACCCGACCTTTAAATTTAAGAACCGGGTGGAAAAGTTGGAGGATCACTCAGAGAAAGATTACAAGCGGATCGTGGCGATAGAGGAGATGCAGCGGCAGCAATCAAAGAGCCTGGCTGCATTGCTCAATCATCAGATCACAGGAAATGGCATCGAGAACATGAAGAAAATAAGAGATGAGCTTTTAGAAAGCATCATCGACCAGTAGAAGGAGAGGTATATTTATGAACTTAGAAATTTTATTACAGTATGCAACGTACGGATTTATGGTCATCGGCATCCTAGCGGCAGTGGTGTCTATTATTACGCAGGTAACAAAGGAAATTGCTTTCCTGAACCGGATTCCTACATCTCTGCAGGTGCTTGTACTGTCGCTAATCCTGTGCCCTGTGGTCCTTGTAGCGGCATGTCAGTATTTTAGAATAGTAATTACCTGGTACATGGTATTTGGGGCCTTTATTGCGGCGTTCGTGGTGGCTCTGGTTGCCATGGGTGGCTGGGAAAAGGTAAGAGAGATCTGGAACAGAACAAAATATAAAGAGGGCGAGTGATCGTCCTCTTTTACTTCGGGAAGGAGAAGCAAATGGGATTGAAGTTTAAGAAAAAATTTGCACATAAGAGTAACTACGGAGGGACAAGGAGCACGAAAGATATAGACTATATCGTGGTGCATTATACCGGGAACAGCGGAGATACCGCCCTGAACAACTGCAAATACTTCCAAGGGGCGAACCGGCACGCCTCCGCACACTATTTTGTCGATGGCGGGAAGTACATCTACAAATCTGTAGCAGTAAACCGGATGGCCTGGGCAGTCGGTGGCTGTTATTCTACATCCGGAGCAGCGGGGAAATATTACAAAAAATGCACGAACGCAAACAGTTTATCTGTGGAAATGTGCAACAGTGCCGGGAAGGTGCCGGGGAAGGTCCAGGAGCAGACCATCGAGCTTGTAAAATTTCTCATGAAAAAATACGGTGTTCCGGCATCCCGTGTGATTCGACATTGGGACGTAAACGGGAAAGTTTGTCCAGAACCATGGGCCGGTGCAACAAATTCATGTTGGTCAAATTTTAAAAAGGCGATCGGTGGCCAGTCTGTAAAATACACAACCGTAAAAAAGACCTCCTCTAAAAATGCAATACGGTGGATGCAGGGAAAACTAAATTCACTAGCATCTGGTGCAGACATTGCGGTAGACGGAGAATGGGGACCAGCAACGCAGAAAAAACTGGAAAGATACTGGAAAC
>OAWZ01000352.1_pt1 | contig 26695 bp, 36 predicted proteins | sample 1477091 | NCBI WGS metagenome assembly OAWZ01 (sample SAMEA2580282, study PRJEB22360) | human gut metagenome | biome: human gut; feature: human-associated habitat; material: faeces | place: Denmark | collected 2008/2010
GTGAGCCTATACATTCAGGTCCATGTAATAGAGGTTACTGGGAATACCGGGTTGTGAAATTATAGTAAAAAGACGGGCGATATTCAAATCGCCTTTTTTAAGTATGGCATGCCCCTCATACTTGAAAAAAACCACCAATAAGGTGGTCAAGTGCCGCGAAATACTGCCTAGGTATCCCTTTCTTTTCAATGAGCGGCAACGTAATCATTATATAGCTTATATGAACATTTGTAAACATATTATGAACATTTTTGTGTCATAAGCAATAAAAAATCCGGTTTTACCCGGACTTTGCCAAATGGCTATGCACTGTACGATACCTAGGCAGTAGCATATCAATGCCTATGCTATTTTATCATATTAAAAATATTTTGCAATCATTTTGAAACAACAAATAAAAAGCCGGTATACACCGGCCTGACTCTCTGTGGGAAAATATTGGGGTATTTCCGAAAGGGGTAGAGAGCCAATAAAAGTATATTACATATTCACATGTATGTAAACTCTAAATTATTTAATTTTTCTTAATTTTAATCCGCTAATAAAAAGCCAGCTTATAGCCGGCTTTTGTCCCATTGTCACTGCATAAACTGTATGAAAGAGTGACTACGAAATTATATAGCATTTCTTCAAAAATTGCAAATCATTATCGTAGTAAAACATTGGAAGTTCCATATTTAACAAAAAAGGCTACTCTCTGGTGTGGAGAGTAGCTATAATATTTTAACCACCGTGATCATATAATGAAAAATCGAAGTCAAATCCCAGTATATGCATGGCAGCTCTACAGCTGTTGGATTTGTAACCAATCATTCTGTATTTATTACCACCAACCCTGAATATATATAATTTAGTATCTTTTGTAATAGGCTTATCCTTAATTTTATCAGCTATGGATGGAACCATTCTCCCATACTCCATTGTTTCAAATCCCCCATTGTCCTTTCCCATTCTTCTCAATTCATCCCATGAATTTTGTGAAAATTTTTGTAATGCCTTTACAATATCCTTATATATAGCCTGTTTACCTTTTTTAATATACTCATAGTTAAAACGTTTATCTGACGTTATATATTGGAAGTTGAAAAAAACACTAGATTCTGGAACTTCACACGTTTTTGGTGCATTTCTTTTATCTTGTACCGAAGGTCTTCTTTTACCACTGTTTATTGCCATCAGCTTACATAGTGTTCCTTAAAATATTTTTTTATAGATTCAGTTTTTATTTCCTCACTTTGTTCTGTTTCAATCCACGGGGTTTCTGCATGTGTCATATTTCTTAACCCCCATGCAGAATATTGACCAAACGCTTCATACACTTGCTTTAATATTTCTTCTGTATCTGAATCAATATAATCGGTATACGTATCATTGTAGGGTATCCCGTTTGATTTATTCATTTTATATTCTTGGTAAACTTCGTTTATTGCTGGCCCATGTTTCCAAGCAAGAATTTTCTCATTGAAAAGCGGTCTGTTGCGCAATGCAAGGTAACATCCTTGAGCATAATACAATAATTTCTGTAATTTCAAATTTGAAATCAAATCAGCATCATATTCCTCCATCATTGTACGATTATAAAATAAGAACCATTTTGCTATTTGATTTGCTGAATATTTAGCTCGTTCCATGATTTCTCCTCCCTTATATAGAAAAAGTATACTTCATAAATCGATCATTCTGTTGTCGTCGTTCATGATAGTATACTACTTCTCTATTCACATTATACACACCTTTACTTCACTTTTCTACACTATTTTTAATATTTTTGTATTAGTTATCTGCTATTATCTTCTTTTAACAGCAATTATGTGCTATTACACACTATTATCTTCTATTATGTTCAATTATTGTTAGTAAATAAAAAAACACCCACTCCCAAAGGAATGAGTGGTGATTTTTCTTATTCCAAGTCTGACTTACGTACCCAGCTCATGATCTCTTTCAGCAGCACCTTATCCCCGCTGATCTGCATGACTGTGTAAGTCGTACCTTTTACAAACGCCGGAATACTCTGCCCTGTTGCATAGGTCTTTGCCGTCTTTTTAACTTTGACCTTTTTGCCGACTGCAATCACCGCAGCTGCGCCGGTCATCTGTAAATCGGATGTTTTAACCCATGACACAAGCTCTTTAATCAGCGCCTTACTGCCAGATACCTGCTGTACGGTATATGTCTTGCCTTTAGCCCATGCGGGGATTGTCTGGCCAGTAGCGTACTTTTTAGCGCTGGACTTGATTTTGACCTTATTGCCCGCCTTAATGCCGGTTGTAGTCGGCTTACTAGTGGATGGTTTTGCTGCCTCTGCTTTCGGCAGTTTATCATGTACCAGATATCCTAAAAATTTCATGCCCAGATAACCATTAGGGTTGCCCTTGATATACTCAAAGCTTTTACCGCCGTAATTTGACTGCGACCATGCGATTGTGTTGGTGTCAATAAGCTCCTCACATACTGCAACATGTCCCCACTGTCCGGACTGCCAGATCATGAGTGCACCCTCTACAGCATATTTTGAGCGTTTAAACCCGTTTGAGTAGTTGTCCCATAGCTCCTGCGCCCCGTTTACACGTGGGCTATCCAAATACTCCTCTCGACCTAAAATCTCGCTGATACGAGCTGTAGCATAGGTAAAGCAGTTTGGCATTGCCACTCCTGTACGCCGTAGCGCCCAATCCATCCAATTACTGCCTGTTAATCCGGACAGGCTTGTTCTTTTCTTAAATGCCATTTTTGTTTCCTCCTATTTTTCCATAAGGTCATCGATTCTATGATGAGCCGATTTGATACTGTTTTCTGCAACCGCCATACGTTCTACAACATTGTTGTGTTTTTCCACTTTTTTTGTAAGGTCGTCTATTTTATACTGCATGACAGCTGTCGATTTGTTGTTGATCACTACCGTTGCTATCAATGACGGTATGGCTGTGCATACGCCTCCAATCAGAGCCACAATAATTACATCCGACATGTCTTACTCCTTAGCATCCACCGCAGCTGCGACCTCAGAGGGCTTACCATTAAGGATATTGATAAACGTACTATATGCATCCTTGATATAGCGCCATGCTGCTACGCCGATTGTAGCGGCAATCATAGCCACAGTGATGAGGTCATGCACCTGCTCATTGATATCTGGCACATACTGCGTGAGCAGCGTAGTGGCTGCATCTACAGCAGCAACCATCAGCATTGTACCAAAGACCAGCACCAAGGCCTTTTTAACGCCCTGCCACAGCCGTTTAGCGTCAAAGTGCTCCCCTGTGATGTTGATATTGTGGTAAAGGCTCAGCACCACGTTAGATGCAAAAGCCAGTAGTAAAATAGCGTAGCAGACCAGTACCATGCTGAGGTCTGCCAGTAAAACAGTGTAAAGCATATCCATGTTTCTTCTCCTTCCGCCTGTTAAGGCATATTTAAAGAGAGCCTATGTGCGGCTCTCTAATTGCTGTATTCTGTATTGTAACTGCGATATCTCGAAGTCTCGTTTTTGCAGCTCCTGCTGAAAATTTTGTGTACTCTGTAAATAATTTTGTTCAGCACAAACAATTTTTGCATCCAATTCTTGCACTGCTTTAGAGATATACGGTATGACAACTTCCGGATTTATCGCTAGTGTACCACCCAAATTCTCGACAAGCTGCGGATCTATTTCTTGGAGATTTTGTGCTATATAGCCTATTGATCTTCGTAATCCTGTCTTTTTAAAGACGAAGGATTCATGCTTAAATCTCCTTATTGCATCAAGTCCACATACATCAGTATCCATAATATTTGCTTTAAGTTTAGCATCAGATACCCATGATGTTTTGCAATAATAATCTGCTCCTGTGACATCTTCGTATTGCAGATAATCAGTGCTGCTATCAGGATGACCATGATATATTTGTCTAATATTGCGGAAACCTCCTCCAGTAACATTAGAAACGACCACATAACCTTTTCCATTTTTAGGCTGAACCGGAAAGTTCGATGACCCTAAAAATATATGCCGCTCCGTCCAACCTGATGGATTTAAGCCAAAATTCAGTGTGTACCATGATGCACCGCTATTACCGTCAATATCTGTTTGTCCCAATGATAAAAACTTTGCACCAGTATCAGCCGATAGTAATATACCTCTGCTGGTACTGCTAGTGTAAGATGATGCTATTCCTCCACAATGATTACTGTTAATAAACAAATCCATGCGGCCATTACCTATTACTACCTTTGTATTTTCTGTTCCAAGACTTGTAAATGATCCCGTCAATAATGCATTATCAGCTTTTAACTTTCCTTCATGCGTCACATAAAATGGAGCACCTGTCATAGATTCTGCTGTGCTTCCTGCATAAAAAGCATACGTCCCGGCACTTTGCATTACAGTATATTTACCATTGTTTTGTGCACTCAATCTTAATGCTCCGATGTCAAACCCGCCAATCTTACCAGATGTGGCAGTGACCGTCCCAGTCATAGTTAGATTTCCGTTTGTATCGCCATACAGTACCCTACTCCCAGCATTGTTATAAATGGATAATGCTCCATTATTTACACGTAATCCTCCAGAATTGATCACAACACTCATATTGCCTGTCACTTCTGATTGAGCAGGCGCCCAGTAAGATGGATCAATAGCTGAATTAGCTTCGCATAGGAAAGGTCTATTAAAAGCTATGCGTCCTTTGAAGTCTCTACCATAAAGATATACTCTTACATATTCTATTTCTTTATCTTCAACCTCTACAAACTTGCCTACCCGCACCCATTTATGGGATGTATCTCTGACAGACCCTGAACTTCTGGTGCCATCGGTATAATATATATTGATAATATAAGTTGCAAGTGGATTTGTAGGCCCAGCCACATAATCGGAATTTGTCAAAAATTCAGTGGACATATAAAATCCTTTTACCTTACGTCCTATGTCTATACGTTGAAACCAGTTACTGTTCGCAGTTCCATCAAATGCACTTGATTCCAACCAAAGCGCACGCCCTGTACTGCTTCCCCATGTCGTTGCTCTGCCACCTGTACATGTCGACGCTAATGATTTGTTCCAACAAGCTGTATCATTTGTAAAATCAGAATTCTCTATGAGATTTATTCGATTATATGATTCCTTGATACTCACTGATAAACTGTCTACCTTTTGCGTGATCGTTGAGCTCATGCTATTCACAATATCCTTGGTAGCATATGTATCACTTACCGTTGTTTTAAATCCGTTAACATCAGCAACCAAAGAGCTAAGTTTAGATGATGTACTCGATGCTGTGGATTCAACCGCTGATATCCTGCCGCTAAAGCCATCAACTGTCTGCTCTAATTGAGTTTGTTTTGAAGTGACACTTGTCAGCGTGGAGGTATGCTCACCAACCGTACTGTTAATGCCTGATACAGTCTGTGTGAGGCTGCTGTAATTGGTCTGTAAGGTTGACACATCGCCCTTAGCTAGCGACATGTCAGTAATCAATGATGAGATTTTGCCTTGCTCCACAGACAACGCCGTGCTCAGCGTGCTTATGTCACCGATGATGGTGTTATACACGACGGACAGAGACTGGTTAGCTCCATCCACCAAAATATGGCTAGACTTTATCACCTCTGTACCGTCGTTAATCTCTTTTACCAATGATGTGATGTTGATTTTATCTCCCGATATGTTGGCATTATCGGCCACCATGCTATCCACGATAATTGGTCGTTGAATACCAGATGCAGTTATGCCGGCTGCATCAAACATCAGCTTCCCGGCGGCATCCCAGACATACATGTTGTAGTCTCCGGATGCATCTTTGCCAATTTGTACTCTTGGCCTTGTGATATCTTTTATCTGGAGGGTTTCGCCGTATATATCTAACCGTCCGGACTGTGATTTAAAGTGTATACTGCTAGCATCAATCGTACCGGCAGTTACTTTATCAGCTGCTACGCTGTCAATCATGGCCGACTTTATCAACGCGTTGGATATCGTTGTGTTGTCAGCATTTAAGACTATAGTCTGTGTGCTGCCTGCCGTTACACTGCCTGCGAGCAGGGTGTTGACACGCTCCAAATCAACATCCAGTACGTGCACCTCGGCTTTGGTGGCATATAGGTCCTGCACGTACTCTTTAGATACGTAGGATGTCTCTATGATTGCTACCTTTGCAGTAAGCTCTGTGACGTCCAGGTTTTCAATTTCTGCGTCCAGAGCAATGAGCTTTTTATTGACCTCCAGGTAGTTTGTGTTGATGGTCTCAAACTCGCCCTCAAAGGCCGTAATCTTATCGGTGATGACTTGCTTTGTGCTTACGAGGCCTGAGTAAGTCCTATCCACTTTTGTTTGTAGAGGGCCTTTATAGCCTGTATCCTGCTCCTGCTCGGTCTTGCCTTTTGACTCTACGGTCCCGTAAAATCCACCGTCACAGCTAAACTCATAGTCCATGAGAGGGATAACATAAGCATTACCTGCATTATCCATTACACGCACGAGGTCACCTGCCTCAACGTCAGGTTGAGCCATGCGCCAGTTAAGCTTAGCAGCTCTGTACGTAAAGCCCTTAATCCGGTTGTATAAGACAGTGATGCGCTCCTGAGTCATCCCGGGGCAACTAAAATAGATACCAACGCCGGTTCCCGCAGACACAGAGTGCTCCTCGTCGATTGTACAATCCAACCGGTTAATAAAGGTGTCTTCCTCATCCATTTCCAGCGGATCAGCAAATCGGCTCGGGGATATAGTAAGACCTGCGTCGGTATACCATACCAGCCTGAGCTTACCGTCTTTATCCATGACAGCATTTTTGCCACAGTACGCAGCGAGTACACTTACAGCCTCAATGATAGTAAGCCCCTGCAGGCTATCGACTTTGTAGGTAACATCATCAGCTCCGCCTGCATACTCAATACCTATTTTTTTGCATTGCTCCTGCAGGATAGCGTCTATCTTTTGATTACCGGACAAGCCAGTAAAAAACCCTTTATAGCAAAGGGCAAAGTTATCATATGCGGTAAGCTTTATAAACTCCCCAGAGCGTACCGGCTTTTCAAGGTTATAGACACCTTTTTTTATCCACTCGACTGTACCGTCATCCAGCTCCAAGCCGATGTATGGTATTGCTTGACGTCCTTTAAGGATAGTGTTTTTAGGCACGTCTGTGAGGATAAACTCAATATAAGATGACACAGCATCCCCAAACGTGATTTGTTCGGATGAGTTTGTGCCGCCTTTAAGCTTAAAGCTCTTTATGCCAGTATACGCAGTACCTGCAATGTCGATTTTCAGCCGGAAGTGGCGGCCAGATTTGGATATCGCTGTTTTATACTTATCGGATGTGGTTATCATTGTACCACCTCCTTGTGCTAATCTTCGATTTTAAGCATAAATTCCACTGATTCAAGCTCATTCGCTGTCAGCTCCACGCGATCCAATTCGTCGAGGGTAAGCTGGCGCACGTCAATTTCTTCCTCTAATTCCAAGAGCTCCTTATATTCATCAAAATACTTCTTGCGAGCTGTTAAGTCATCATCTGGTATAGAGTAATTGCCGTTTTTCTCGACACCATATTTTTTGATTAAATCCGTGCGCTGCTCCTCTAAAAATACAGCCTGCTTTTTCACGGATTCCAGCGTCTTTTTGATATGGTATGACTGCTTTACAGGTAAAGCAGTGTTGAGCATCTTACCAAGCGCTGACTGTGCGTCTACAATCTGTTTGTTTTTAAGCTGCATTTTTGTTACCTCCTGCCAGTTCCTCAATGATTGCATCCTGCTCCGTATAAATCTCATCCTCTGCTGCAGCTTCTGCCGCTCTTATCTCTGTGCGATTAGCCTTATAGATAGTCTGATTACTAATATAATGCGTCAAGTTTGCATTTTCCGGATTGCCGGTATTGATTGTAGCTCTTACCTGCTCGACCTGTACATTGTCCACCATAATGTCTTTTGTAATCTCGATATTTTTATTTGATTTTGTAGTTACTGCCATAATATCCTCCTTATTGCTGTATTATTTTTACAGTCGCTTTTTTGTACCAATAGATGCCATCACCTAAGAACCCTATGTGCTCCTCGTTGATCGTACCCCGATATGATGTGATAGAGAGATTTGCACCTCCGCCGCCGTTAAAAACAAAAGGGAAGAATCCTGCAATCAGATTTTTTCTGATTTTAGCCATTTCTGATTCTTGGAGTACTCCCCACTCAATCGTTACCGTTTTTTTCTCGGCCACGACGTCACCAGCCATAGCGCCGCTTGACGTACGTCCGGTGTTACTCGACCATATGATCTCGTTGTCAATTTTTATTACGGTAGGCGCAGGTAGCGCCACACCGTTTGCCGTGAGTATTGCCATACCCGCACCTCCTACATATCTATAGGACACTTACCATTTTTGCGAGTATCCTTGTTTACATTATCAACGACTTTTTTCGTTACTTTTTGATCGTCAATATAAACATCAGTATCTTTATTCCTGATTTCTTCCTTAACCTCATCAAATTTCTGCTTCAAACCTCTCACTTCTTCAATGAGGTCCTTCATGGTTGTTTTATCTGTATCACTTTGAGACTCCTTCCATTCATGCTGCACATTCAAGCTACGCTCGCCTGCAAACGCGATCGTCGGCTCCTGTAGTGCTGCCTGCATAGCTCCTGACATGGATTGAGATAAGCTCTTGACCTGTCCTATAAACCTTGGTGTGCTTGCTGCCAGAGTCTTACCGAGCCCCTCCATCATATGTGGCATCCATTGCTCATACTCTCGCAGAGGTCCAGTATCTGGTCGTGTAAAGTGTAGCCATGATGCAACGATATCTGCAGCATTTTTCACTTGACCGGCCACTTTCCACATATTCTCTGATATTCCGTTTGCAAAACCTGAAATCATGTGGTTACCCCAAGAGTAAGAGCTGCCGCCAAGACCACTCAGCCACGATGTTGCTGTTCCTACACATGACTGCACAGTGGATTTGACATTCACTGCCCCAGAACCTTTTTTGAATTTGTCCATCATGTTTTTGGCCTTGTCATACATTTCGTTATACATGGTTTTGGCAATCCATTTTGTTGTATCACTCAGATTGCCAGTAACGGATGATTTCATCCCTTTACTGTTCGTATCAACAGTATTTTTGGAATCCTTAAATGTGCGTGAAATATCATTTTTGATAGAGCCGCACTTGTCAGACATAAAGGTGACCAGAGGTCCCCATGCATTTTTGGTGTCGTTACTCATTCCACGGTTTGCACCGATTAGAGAGTCACGCGCATTGTTAAAATTCTTTTCAATCGCTTTACCAGCTTTCTCCGAATTGATGCTTACATCATTTCTTACAGTGTCGATGGAGTCTGCCACTACGCCCTTTATACTCCCCCAAGCGCTTTCCGTGTTCTTGTCAGATCCGTTCCACACTTCGCTGATTTTATCTCCAATTTTTCCAAAGATATCGCTTGCTCCTTTTTTAAGGTCTGACCATGTATCACTTAAGTTTTTTGATATTTTGCCCCACTTTTCGGACGTCCATTTTTTTACGTCATCCCATTTCTCGCCAACCCATTTTGCTACATTTTTCGCCGCTTTCTTGATATCGTCCCAATGTGTTACAATCAATGCAACACCAGCCGCTACTCCTCCAATTAGCAAACCTGTCGGCGAGAAAACTACCGAGCCAATGCTAGATAGTATAGGCCCTGCCTTGGCAACAATTCCTGTTACTCCTGAAACAATTTTCCCTAAACCGCCTGACCCTAATAATGTTTGTACTCCACTTGCTACTTTTGGCAATACATCTTTTAAGATACCGGTTCCTAGAGATGCTAAAGATTTCAAACCACCTGATACAAAATTCAAAGCTGCACCTTTTAGATCAATCATTGAAAACACTGATTTCAAGCCCTTAATTCCTGCTAATAACGCTAAAAATACAGTTCCTGAGCCAGAATTGAAAAGACTTGTAATAACTCCACTAAATGCTTCCCATATAGCGCTTCCAACTTTAGAAATAATACCCCACCAATCAATATTCGAAAGGAATGTTCCAATACTTTTTCCGATTTGCCCCCAGTCGATCCCCTGTAGCGCTGTAAGTAGCGTATCAAGGATACCCAACGCTGCATCACTGAGTGTCATTCCAAAATCAGCCCAATTTATATTACTAAAGAAGGCATTTATACTCTTGGCTATGGTATCGCCCAGCTTCGTCCAATTGATATTTTCAACAAACGTGTGTACCGAGCTAATCGCTCCACTCAAACCTTTCCCAAGAGATTCCGTAAATTTTGGTAAATCAACACTGTACACAAGACCCATTACTCCATCAGCCAGAGCCTTACCGATAGCAGGCCAGTCCGCAGTTGTCACAAATCCATATAGAGCATCAATATGCGCTTGCAAAAATGACCCAATCGTATGCCCAAGCTTATCCCAGTCAACGCTGTACACAAGACCGTTAAGCCCCTGAGCTAATGCTTTACCTATCCGCTCCCAGTTAATACCAGTAAACAACAAATATAACGTATTTACGATAGTGTTGATTCCGGTGCCAAACATCCGCCCGATATTTTCCCAATTTATCGTATCAATCAAACTGTTAAAGAGCTCACAAAATCCATCGCAAAACTCTGTGATGGATTTGCCTAAGTTATCCCACGATATCCACTTTGTAAATGATGCTACAGCCTTATTGACCTGCTGACCTATGAGCTTACCGATACCGTCATAGTCACCCTTAGCCCACAGGTCTTTGAGCTGCTTTACCCATTTTTTGATAGGTCCGTCATCGACATCAGTCGGTGTGTAGACCGGCATATCACTACCGCCACCGCCTCCGCCGCCAGAGCCGGCAGAAGTATCCGCATCATCCAGCTTGTTGATCTCATCGAATCCCATTAGTGACCTACGAGCTTTTTCCGACGCTTTGGCCGCTTTGTCAGCCGAGGAGCCGTATGCACCCATTGCATCCTTTGCTGCATAAATACCGGATGTAGCCTGCTTTGTTGCTGACATCGACTTACCAAATAGCGCAGACATAAAAGCTGCTATATAACCCGTCACCGTGGCCAACGCCGACATAAGCGCATTTAAAGCGGGCATGATTGCCTGAAAGATAGGCGTAAATGCTGTGGCCAAATTAGATCGTATCTGATTTAAACTGTTTGCAAACGCAGTATTTGTCATAAGGGTAGCCCCAATGTTTTGAGCGAGTGCCATAATACCACGAGAAACCAAAGGGAAGATCAGCGAGAAAATCGTAAACGACTTAATCAGCTGACCTACGCCCATATGAGCGCGTCCCATACCGTTTGAGGCCTTTTTACCGGCTGACCCTATACCAAGTAATCGGCTTGCAAAAGACGCTGCATGCTGTCCTGCTGATTTTAGCCCATTACTAAACTTATGCAATGCTGATGAGGCTAAGCGCTTTGTAAATTGCACGATAGCACTGCCCGCTCCCCTTGCAGCACTTCTGACTAATTGTAGTCCTTTCTGCATACCGTTCAGCGCAGCAGATGCAATCTTGCCCTTTAGCCCGCCCATACTGCTAGCCAATTTACTGATGGATGCCGATGTTTGGCCAGTTGTTACGGAGGTCGCCCCCATCTGTCTATCCATAGCGCTAAGAGTTATGTTTGTCCGAGCTGCAGCATCCTGCAGCTTAGCGATTTGTGTATCAAGCCCCATCACCTGCTTATCAAGAGCACTCTCAGCTTGTGCACTCATGTTAGGCTTATAGGATTCAAGTAGCGTTTTCCGCTGTGCTTGTTTTGCAAGGATCTGATTGTCGTACATATCCATCATGTTTTCAAGCTCAGCATATTTCTGGCGGAACATTTCTGTGTCAAATTGCGGGTCAAACTTGACTTTAGGCTTGCGTATACTGATTCCCGGAGGCCCCCTCACACTAGGACCCTGTGAGGCTGTTGTGTTTGGCTCCGTATCGCTTTGAGCCTGCTGATAGGGCATCTGTGCACCAGACATTTGTTTGACCATGCCCGCCATCTGCTCAACGAAGGCCTGCATTTCAAGTTTAGTGCGGTCGAGCGTAGCCTTAATTGATTCATTCATCTTATCCAGACTTGCCACAAGAGATTGCCTAAGATTTTTAAACATATCGCCGCTCATAGCGTCTACCTGCTTACGTATCCTGTCGGCTATCTTACTCGACTCTGCCTGTATGTCCTTGTCGAGGTCTGATTTTATCTCCAGATCCATCTGTATAGACCCTGCACTTGTCGCTCCCACATCATCACCTGCCTTTCTAAAAATAAAAAAAGAAGCTATTTACTCATGTCCATGAACATCGCATAGACTTCTTTCATAACTTCCTCTTTATTCATGCTCTCGATCATTCTCTGGGTTTGCTTATCTCTCCATTCATCTCGAATACGATGCTGCTCCTCGCTAAAGTGCTCCAGCGTGTCAGCGTCATCCTCTGCTCTAATGGATATAACATTGCCCAAAGGTGTGTCTGGCATGATACCCGCTAAAAGCGTGGTAAACTCAATCCAGTCCATCTTATCGTCATACAGGTCCTTTGTGGGGTACTGCATAGCAAAAGACGACTCTACCAGCTCCCAGTCTTCAAAGATATCATACCAGCGGTCTACTTTTTTTCTTCCGGCGTTTCCCCATCATCAAAATCTACTTCTGTATCTCCGATAGCCGCCATGATAACAGCCATGATATCGTTTGTAGCTGCCATCGTCATATTGCTCTCATTGATATAATCAAGAGCCTCTTTGCCGAGAGCAATCTGTATGATCTTATCAATCATTTTAATGTCAGATTCAGGGTCGTCTTCCGTCTTTTTCTGCGCTTTCTTGACCTCGGACATAATCAGCAGCACATTAGTTTTAGACGTATTGATAGGATACTTGTGCTCTGCGTCGATTTCAACTACAGGTCTTTCGTTGCGGTTTCTCAGGCGGTCTATGACATCGTATCTACGTCCCATCTTAAGCGCCCCCTTCTGGTGTTGCTGGTGCAGGTACAAAGGTAGGCTTTCCGTCGAATATGATATCAAGCTCCAACGCGGCAACATTTGTGCTATCGCCGCCTGGTGCAGCTTTAACATCCAGCACACAATTACCAGTGATGCTAGAGCCATCCGGGAATTCAATAGAATACTTAGTGCTACAATCAAGACCATCCTTCCACAGTACAGTATAAACATAATCGTTCCCCTTATCTCCTACGCTTCTTTTGCCTTTCAGGGATACAGTAACTGCTTTAGCAGTTGCCAGGGCTCTACCCCATCCTCCTTGGTCCATCGGGCTCCATTTTTCTACATTACTTTCAACGGATAGGGAGAATGACTCCATATCCTTAATGGATGCCATATCATCTTCTGAGCTTGCAAGTCCCTTCGTCCCAATACTAAAAACAATGTCAAATACCGGATATACACCGGTCGTTACTTTTGCCATAAATTACTCCTTTCGCTCGTATGTGAGCCATGTTTCAATTACATATTCGTATATTCCGTTTGTGTCAGTTCCAACACTTATGGGTTCGTCGCTTCTCATATCACATTTTATAGCCCGATAATCACCGATAACCGGCTGCTTCCCGTAAAAAAGAGCATGTATGCTTTGCGCTACACGCTCAGTTTCATCCGGGTTTTTATTCCAGTGCACTACAATAGATATTCCCTTGACAGCTGTCGTGGTGTTCTGCAAGCCGCCTATTGCTAGCTTGCCACGATTGCTTGTTAGATTACGCACACAGACCGTTTTGCCCTTGGATGCATCGTAGACACCTATCTTCCATACATCAGCTGTAACTTGTTCGCTGAGCCAGTCCTTGACGTCTTTTAAAGTCATCATGTGATAAGCCCCCCGCTTTCTTGCTTTAAAAACTTAGCAAACGTTCCTTGCACCCACTGCAATCCATCGCCATCCAGATAGTAATCCATCCAATGATCCTGCGCATCGTGATTTTTTGTCCGCTGGAATGTGACAGGCCGGTGCTCTTTGCCGTTTTTATCAACAAAAGAAAGGTTATAATACCACCTGCGTGCATAAGGTGTATCAAATACAATAGCCGCAATAAACTTTGTGCTTATTTGCCCTTTATCGACAATCCCGCTTCGCTCTAAGTCGCCGATATCTTTTGGCACAACGGCACGGCTTATAATGTCCGCACGCATTGCCTCCGCAGTCAGCTCCAGAGCCCTCTCCTTGGCCTTGTTCAGCTGTGCTATAGCATCGCGATTGATTTTAACTTTTACGTTTTTAACTCTCATAACAAATCAATCTCCGTACTGTAGATAACGCCTAGTAGCTTTGGCTTGCGGACAGCATATATCTGCTTGCGCTCCACGCCTATCTGTACAAAGCCTTGGAAAGCTGTCATGCCCTCCAAGGCCTGCACATCGCCGTGTATGATAAGCATGCCACTGAGGGATATCTGCTTGCTATCCTTGTTGTATACAGTCTTTGCCTTTTCATCGTAAATCGCCAAGCCATCATAGATAATAGTTTCAATAGGGCCCTGGTCCTCCGTATCCTGCTCCTGATAGACGACAACGTGTGTCGTGGCCTCGTGATCAGGAAATGGGAACGGGCTTGCAATCACAACACCAGGCATCGCAATCCTGTGTCTTCTAAGAGATTGATTATCTCTTGCGTAGTGCTGATACCGCCGTAAGTTACATTGGCCATCTCGACTTTTGTGCTGCCTGCACTATAGCCTTTTAACGGGCTATTGATATACGGGCCATACTGCTTGATATAATCAGCCTGCAGGCAGACAGCACGGCGTATGAGCTCTTGCTGATAGGGAGATAGGTTATCAAACCCTTTGCCCTTGATGCGACCAAAGCAAAGGTGGTCAATGCTGTACTCCGCATCTTTTAGGGCTTTGGGGAGCTCGTCTTGTGATATGAGGGTACCGCCGTAATCAGCGGTGTAGTATTCAGGTGTTGCACACATTTTGATCACCTACTTTTTTGGAGGTTTCTTTGCTTCTGCAAGCTTTGCTCTCAAGCTCTCAATTTCTGCCTTAAGAGATACGTTTTCTGCAAGGACCTCATCATGTTCAGCCTGCAGGGCAGAGAGCTCGTTTTTTATAGCATTGTCATTGCCGTCCTCTGGTAGAGTATCAGTGACGGTATATCCGTGGTTTTCAAACCATTCAATGACACGCGGGTCTTTACATTCTGCTATGCCTTTAGCAAAGGCTACACCGGCAGAGATACCGGTGTAATTCTTGTTAGGTGCAATTATTTTCATGTTACTGCACCTTAATCTTTCTCATTATTCCTGCTGCTTTAGTGGCTTTCAGGACAACAGCTGATACCATTTCGACTTCGCCCTTTTTCACAGCTCCTGCAGTTGTAAAGTCAGGCAGCCATGTCTGTACTGGAGCTACGCCTGCCATAGAGCATGCATGGAAGCCATCCAAGCCTAACCGCGCAGCATACAAGGACGTACACCCTGTATCATCGCCAGTCGTAATGATTTTTGATACGTTTTCGTTTGTTCCGGCCTTGGCACCCAAGTCGATGAAAGGAATGTTCCCGTAAGACTCCACCTGCTGGCCAAACTCATTCATCGTGGTCTGGTACATGCTGGAACGACGAGCACAGGCTCTAAGTTTGGCAATCAGTTTGATATTACCTGCAATAAATGATGGTGTTCCATCAAGCCCCATAAGGAACTCGTCTAACAGGTCAAGGAATAATTTATAATTTTTATCCACCATTTCGCTTGTTGACAGGTCTATGATCTCCAGTGGTGTGTACTCAGTACTTGACCCTGTAACAGCCTTTTCTAAGCCGTCAAACGCCTTTACTTCGACAGCACTGTCCCCATTGATTACAGTATCGTTAAACAGTGCAGATGCAGCTTTGATTTTCTGTTTCATCTGCAGGTCTACCTCCGACACGATGCCGCCCATATTTGCAATAATACGGTCAATCTCAAACGCGCCACCAAAGATTTTCAGGTCGGCGTTGAAACGTTCTTTTTCTACTTCGTGGCTGGAGTATTCCTCGTTTACGTTACGAAATTCTGCCGTAGGCTGTGTTTTTAGTCTGGTATAGGCATATGTCATAGTTGCCCCTCCACCCGTTGGGGAAACGACATCATCAAATGTCAGATGATCCCATAACCAATTTGATTTACGGTATTCGTCGATAACGCCCAGTTGCAAATCGTCCTGAACGTTCTTCTTTGCTTCTGATAATGTTACTGGCATATTTTTTCACTCTCTTTCTATTTGCCAAGTTTGGCTGCAATCGCATCATACATGGATACGTTGCCTTTAGGTTTCGGTTCTGGATTGCCATTAGCCCCAAGCACTATTCCGGGCTTAGGCTGCGGTTCCTGTGGTTTAAAAGCCGGTACAGCTTCCAACACCGTATTGATAGCCGTTGCGATATCCTCGTCTTTCAATTCGCCATTTTCCGGCAGTTGAATATCTGCAAGTTTCAATACAAATGGTATCTGCTTGATATCAATACCAAGCTCTAACGCTTTTAGTGTTGCCTGTTTTTCAAGACGTGCTGCTGCCGCCTCTTGCTGTGCCTGTCGCATCTGATCTTGTATTGCATTTAGGTCTGGAGTCTTAGCAGCTTTATCGGACTTATATTTATCTAGTGCCGCTGTGATCTCCTCTTTTGATAACCCCTGCTGTTTGAAAAAATCTTTAAGAGCTGCATCGGACGCTCTTGTTGCGCGCGCATCTGCAATGGCGTCTAATTGCTCCTGTGTATATCCTGCACTAGGCTGGGGGGCTGGCGCCGGTGCAGGTGTGGGAGTTGGTGCTGGACCATCACCAAAATACTGGATGTCCAGCGGAAATCTTAATCTTTGTCTCATAAAAAACCTCCGTTTAAAGTCTGTCAGACTATCCGTTCTTTATCCTCTTTTACGTTGGAGCATTGTTATTTCAGGTGTGGTCCGAAATAGGGCATTTTTCTTTTTGGCGGGTCATTCATGTACGATGTCCTTTCCTTCATTCTCATTCCACAAAAAATGCAGGTATCGTGATATTTAACGACCCTGCAATTTAATTTAGTATCATAATAACAGTGACTTACTGTCACATAAGCGTGTCGGCACACATCATTCTTCGATTGTCTGTATCCCATACGCTTTTGCGCACTGGTTTTCAATTCGGCACCCTCTGGCATTCTTCCAGTCTCCGCCAAAGTACGCAATATCTGCCTGCGAAAGAAATTGTATTGACTTTCCTAAATACCAAACAGGAATAGATTTGTTAATTTCGCCGGGGTAATCAGTAACGAACGAATCTATCAATTCGATTGATTCCCCCAGCCGCTTTTCTGCTTTACGTTTGATTTCTTCTCTCTTGTTTAATATTTCATCGTCTGATAAGCCTCGCATAGGCTGTGATATAAATAGTTTCTTCATTTCATTCTCCTTGTGGGGTTGCCACTAAAAAAGCACCCAGTTTATGAGTGCTCGTTACCTATGTTAATATTAAACGCTTGTTTTCTTAAATCACGGCATTCCTGCATATAGCGCTCGAAGAGGGCTTTTTGCTCAGCAGTAGCATCCTTCGATATCTGCTCTCCGATAATCAAGCCGTCCTCATCATACACATAGCTCACTAGATCCTGTATTTCTTCTGGCGGCGATGTCAACATATCACTTCATCCTTTCTTTCAGCACTTCAAAGAATATCTCTTTAGCCTTAGAATCAGATTCATCTGAGAAGCCCTCAGCGAAAAATTCAGCAGCTGGTAGCATTCCTGCAGCATTTGCATATGCGGAAAAATAACTTTCAACGTTTTCCGGTGTATCCTCTACTTTCAGTCGCTCAAAGACTTCTTGCCTTATCTCTTTAGCTATCCTATTCTCGTATAAATCGTCAATGAGCTTTTGCAAGGGCTCATCACTATACGCCTTGTCGTACAGCAGTCCGTGCTTGCGCACATAATAATCGTAATTTAGGACATGTCCCATTTCATGGCGTATGATACCCGCGATGCCGCTTTTCTTTGTCCATCTGTGCCGTTTATAGCTTCGTTCAGTGAGTAGATCTGCCTTTTCGACGGTAAGGCCTTTATTGATTCCAAGACTGACATTAATGCCGTCATTAGAAATGCTAATTTCTGCAGCTGCAGTGCCTTTATCCATCGTGTGCACATCGCTTATAATGCCTTTGATACTAGGGTACTCCTTGTATATCTGTGTAAGTGCTCTATCCACTTCCAGTATAGTACGTTTATCAACGCCTTGCAACGCTGAGCTCTGAAAATTATCTAGCTCTGAGACGACCTTGTGCGTAGGACTGTGCACTTTCTCTTTCCTCTGGCTGCGCTTAAACTCAGGATGCTCCTCCAAAAAGTTTCTGAGATTTTTCTGCGCCTGTCTCAGATTAGCCCTCGCCTCTTTCCGGTCTCCATCCTCCACAGTTCCAGCAAGGATTCTCTTACGCTTGCGGATTTCGCGTTCCAACTTACGCTGCATCTGTTCATTGTTGTAATTCTCCAGAGCCTTTTCCGGGTCTTGTGGTTTTGGCAACTTTGTCACGCCCTCGAAGTAAGTCGCAAGCGTGTGCCGGCAGTTTGGATGCAGGAGCCCTGCCTTGATAGCGTCAGAGAGTAACTTGTATTTACCTTTGTATCTCGCTATATACTCTTTGCTTGGGTGACTGAACACATCATCAATGAGTATTTGCCCCTGCCAAGGCAAACAGAGCTTACAGGCATTTGCATGAGCTGATACAAAGATCAGATGAACACCTAATTCGTCGCGCTTGCTACCCTCTCCAAGCAGTGTGGCTCTATGACTTGCAGTACGTAATGCCATTTCTGCGTAGTCCGCAATGTTGACATGACGGCCGTTGCTGTAGACTATGCAGTCAATGCCTTTAGCAAGAAAATCCTCTGTGGCCTTGTCGATTGCTTTTCCCAGCGAGATTGCTCCACTGGAGAGCTGAAACTCAGTCTTAAAGATTGTCTGCCTGTACACGTCATCCATCTTACGATATACAGCCTGTTGTACGTCCTCAAAGTCATTTTTTGTTGACTTGATCAGTGCATCGAGCTTCTTCTTGTTCATGCCAAAAAACTGTGTTTCTTGTGGCGGTTCTTCACCAGGAAGCCCTGTGTTGACTTCATCCTGCGGCAATTTGATATCAGCTTTGCGCTCTCCTACGCTAAAGTGATTGCGTAAAACCTGCTCTATTGCCATGCTGATTCGTTTTCTAAATCGGTATATGACACTGGTTGTCTCCTTGCGATACTCTTGCAAATTTCGTAACTTGGTTTTTTGCCACATTTCCCAGCTAAATCCTTTCGTCCGCTCCTCCATCTTGTGATTGATAAAGTTCCGACGTAAAGAGGCCATCAGCTCCAGCTCCGTTTCCGCAAATATGTCTCTCAGAGCATATGGATCCTTTTCTTTCTTTGCCATTATTCATCCCGCGGATAATCGTCTGGCTTCGGGGCATCCCCGCCTAGATCATCAAACTCATTTATGCCTGGCTCCGGAAATGAAGCACTGTTGTCTTTTTCAATAAGCTGCAATTCTTCCTCGATTTCTTTATCTGTCCATGTATCTCCATACATTTGTTTCAGAGCCTGCTTTGTACTCATTACACCACCAGTCTTAGCAGTCACTACAGTTTCGACAACCTTGTCAAAGGTAGGTGTTCCATATTCACCGAATTTAACCGATGCCTCGTACTCACCTATAGATTTTTCGCACATGTTATCGTAAGTCATCATACAGACGGAAACCACTTCCGGGATAATCTCTGTAAGCACATCGACAATTTTATTACATGAGGTGATCGTAGCTTTTTCCTTTTCGCGTTGACTCTCGGAATTATCCGTCTTTTTTAGGTCAATACCTAATGTCCCGGGGCTGATAATGCCCTGCAAACACATATCCATAAAACTAGCATAGGACTCCACATAAGCTGCGTAATTGATATCTGCCTGAGATAGCGTTACAACCTCTTTTGCATCCTCGGCAAGGCTTGTTCCCGCCTCAATATAGTCGTTGTCAAATACGTTAGGAGATAATATCTCTCCTGTGTCTGTGTCTCTCGGGAGCATATGCTTGGGAATGTATCTGTAAACACGCCCTTTGCGTATGGCATCTATCCATTGTGACACAACCTCGTCTAATGCATCGAAATCATCATTTTTAGACGTAAACACACTTTCTCCTCGTCCTTTATACTTTATGGATTTAAAAAACATCACAGGTACTCCCATGATGTAATCACCGGCAAAAGTATTATGAGGCTGTAAAGTTGCACATTCCTCCACCTTATTTAATTCAACTTCATCGCCACGTGCATTATAGAGCTTATAATCAATAAATCCACGTCCATAATGCTCGTGCAGACAATACTCCGCCATGTCCTGCGTATACGATGTGTGATATACAATTTCCTGCAGGCGGCCACGCTTATACACATAGCTGACTCTTTCGCCACCATAAAACTCGATGATCGGATACTTTGAAAGGTCGGTATCCACTGATATCTTAAAAGCACCATCACCATCCACGAGAGTTTCGGAGATACACGAGCCCACCTGCTGCGGGAATTTGTTATCCTTTGATATGCTGTCCCACAATTCCTGCTCTTTAAGCTCTATCTTATCCATATCTGCAACAACGATATCAGACAGCTTGTTTGCAATCATTTTAGGCAATCCGGTATGCATCTTACGTATGGTACTACCCTTTGTCGGTTCAGCAGCCCAGAATTTTGTTTTTGCCGAGCCCTTCCACTCTTTTGCTACTCTTTTGAAGTATTGCTCCAATTCATTTGGATCGCCACGATACCACAGTCGGTTACGCAGCGTTTCAGTTTCGTATGTGTCTCTCTCATAGATTGTTATTGTTTTTGGATTCGCTGGTTTTATCTCCAGCAATCGAATCGCTGCCTTTTGTAACATATTTTTTAATCGCCCCATTTCTACACCTCCAGGTATCTCGCATATGGATGTATGCCATACTCTCCGCTATCCAAACAATCGACTGGATAACTTCCGTCATCAACACGCACCCACTCGCCCTTGGCTTTTTCATCAGCATCCCATACAGCATTCTCATATGCTTCAATCCAAGGTTTTAAATGATTCATTATTTTTAACCGTCCTTGATTCATGAGGATACATTCTAAACGTATACGTGCTACGATTCCGTCCTTTTTATATGATGGGTTTACAGTAATGTATATCCCTCTACGCTGCAGCTCATTGCTCAGCGCCTGCCGGAACAGCTTATCGGCACTCTCGCAGAAGATATCGCATGAATTAAAAAAGAAAGGTACATAAAAGTGATATGTCCTTTCCCATTCTACTATCTTATCTACAATCTCTTTTGCATACTTGTCATGTGTGTAGCCCGATGTGTTTTTACCTTGTTTGTGATAATAACCATCAAGCTTTATTGCCTCCCTATACCCCTCTGTAAAGCCTGTGAGGGTTGCAACCGTAGCATCTGTACCGCCGATATCCACGCCAATAGAAAACTGTACAAAGCGTTTACCCTTGTCCTTGAACTCCTTATCACTGATATAATCAGGCGTTACCACAACATCCTTGTAACTGTATCTCTCATAGATGCGTCCAGATGCAGCAGTGCGCCTACCGAGTATGTCCGCCTGATACCAGAGTGATGTTTTATCATAAGTTGATAATACCTCGCGCAGCTTTGCATCAGAGAGGCTCATATTGTCCGCAATCGTGAAATGCTCATAGTTATACCCTGTGTTTTCGCCTCGTGCCTTTAGCTCATCCTGATAGTCTAAGATATCGCTATAGAACCAATGACTAGGTGACATAGGGTTAAGGTCAAAAAACAACTGGCGCTTTGTGCTGGCCAGGGTACGGTCAAATACTTCTTGCACGAATGACTGGTGACACTCATTTACCTCGGTTATATATACAGTGCCATAGGAGTTGCCTTTGATACGTGCCGCATCATTTACCTTACCACCGCCTGCACATATGACTATCTTTTCGCCAGTACGCGTCTGAACGTATAATGCATCCCGCTCTTCATACTTTCCTTCACGGCACCGTCCCTTAAATATGTGCTTCAAGCCAAAGCCGTTACTGTCAATCACGTTCATTTTTGCGGTTGCTAGTGTAACGCCTGCAACCAAATGCAACCTGTCGGGATGGTCTTCCAATACAGCTCCATAGGCCATCGTGTTAAGGATGTTCTTCCCTGCTCGTTTTCCACCCTCTGCGACATTGAGCCAGCACGTCATGCAACGCTTTACGTACTCACTCTGCTTTATCGTCAGAGGTGCATACGGTATCACTGTTTAGATTCCTTTCTGGCACAGGGTTGTTAATTAAGTCTGCAATGGAGTGAATCTGCTCATTGAAGTTTGTTGCATTGGTGTCTGGCACTTTGGACTTAAGTATATTTATGCGTGCTCTCTGCTCCTCGGTTATAACAAGATGATCATACAGCCAATCCAGAGCTTTGTCAGAATCATACAACTTTATAGACACGCCATCTTTGCCACGCTTTACCTCATGTATGATGGTGCCATCTACTTCGCTGCTTTCCTTAAATTCTACATAACTATATTCGATTCCTGCATCATTGGTTTTTACACCAAATGACACGTAGTCCGTGATGTCTGCAAATGCTATCTGCATCTTCTTTAAGATAATGTCCTTTGCTTCCAGTTTTATTTCGTTACGCATCTCATTAAGTAATTCTGTGATAGCCTGTTGAATTGCAACCTTTTTAAACAACGTTGCCGCATGCCCGCAGGCATTAACATAACTACAATCGAATGCCTTTTGATATGCTTTGACCTTGTTACGATACTTTACATAATACAAACAAAAAAGGCGCTGTTTCTCGGTCAGCTCCTCATTGTTCAGTGTTTCTATTTCCTCTGGCAGTAACTCTGTTTTAGGTGGTCCTTTGTCTCTATTTACAACTGCAACCTTGGTTGCAACTTTTTTTCTGTTTGGTTGCAACTTTTCTTTCTTCCATATACGACTTGCTAATGACTTTATGGAGGATTCTTTTATACCGGTTATCTCTGATATTTCTCGGTATTTCTTGCCTTGCAACCATAACTCTTTCGCTTGTTGCTTAGCACTCTCATCAATAACCGCCATTAAATCACACTCCTTACTTTTTAATCTTTATTACCATCAACAAATGCAAATAATACAAACAACATCCACCACCCGCTTTTGAATGTTTTAGACAAAATAAAAGCCAGTGTAAATACGAACACTCGCCATATTAATTTATCATATTTCATTTTTTAACACCTCTGCAATCGTATCTCCATTTGTTATACACGCTCGCTATAGCATTTGATTCAGCCCTTTTACGAGCGTTTTCCTCGTCCCGTAACTTACGCTCTGTCTTGTATAATGCACAGTCTCCATGACATCCTGGATGACGTTTAGGGCAATCTTTGCATACTGTGATCATCCAAATCCTCTGGAGTAACACAGAAAACTAACAACAATATCCACCATAAAGAGTAGTTGATACACATGTATAATGCCAGTGTAATGAGGTATGCGTTGAATAACAGACAACCTATACTGATGAGTAAATCACATATATGTTTGTATTTCATCCTTCCAGTTCCTTCTTTCTTTTACTAAAGCAGAATGAAAATCCGAATACATTTGGCTGTAACCATGCCTCTGCGTATTTCTTCCCATTCTCGGTATACTTTGTGATATAGTGATGTAGCATTTGATACGCCTTCCTTTCTGGGTAAAATAAAAGCACGTTTTCTCCTGTATCCCTTATAACGGGCAGTTCTACGTGCTTTGTTTAATAGGCGTTCGGTTAATAGCATACGTCTATGCATCCTTAGCCTCTATAGAGTTATCTGTGCCACATTGTTAAGAGGTGCGATAACTACGTTTTAATTTCAAAGCGCCCTTTTCAGACGCTTAACGCTGGTAAGTCCGCTTAGGATTCCTTACCGCTATTTCCTTTTGGTTATTCCGCCACCAGGGCAACCAATATATCTAACAGGTTTTCTCAACAATATGTTGTGTATTCCTGCTTTGATATCAATTAAAAGCGCTTTTTTTATGTCTCCCTACATGAGTGCGCTATCTCATCATTGACCAACTCGTTTCCTGCTGGTTTGCCAAGCTCATTTCGTCAGCCCAGGCCCTTAAAACGCCTATCTCATTGTTTTTTAAGGATATTTGCATAGATAGGAAGATTACTTACCCTAATCTACAGGCGATATATGGGAAAGGGGAATCGTCTGCAGATTACGGCAGGCATCCTAAGATGCCGCGTAAGTAAACCGTAATGGAGAAAGTGAAGCACAAGGAAGAAGGTTACGCCTCATCCCCCATACTTCCATGCTATCATAATACCACGTTTTTTTGTGCAAATAGTGTCCTCTTTATACAATTTTGCGATATTATTCTGTTAGCAGCCCTATACATTGCTGATGGATCGTTATAGTGATAATCTTCCATCACTCGTTTATAGTATTTCTTTTCAATGAACAAGTCCACAACCAACTGCCTCTCTACGGGATTCTCAATCATACTGATTTTTCGATTAACATCGTTTATTCTTCTTATGTAATCGTTTCTTTCTCGTATCACTTCCTCCTGTATCATCAACGGTTCTAGTTTATCAGATGCATATGGATTTCTTGCGTTTTCACGCTTGGGTTCATTGTTACCATTTGGACACGATAACCCAGTAAGTATCACATCATATTCTTCAATCTTTTCATTGCAAACCAGAATAGCTTTCGTGTAATACTCTACGCTCTTGCACTCTCTTTTAAACTGTTCAATTTTATCTTTCACAGTTAGCATACTATCACCCCTCTCTTTCATTAATGACGCATATCATCATAAAGGTAAAATACAGCATTACTGCCAGCGCTATATCGGTCATGAATAAACCTCCTCTAGGTACTGCTGCAGCTCTCCAATTGTATAAAATAATAATTGTAGATTTTCTTCATGCAGTACATATGCGCCTTTTCCTGCAATTCTGATTTCATCAATTTTAACATTATATACTTTTTCTAAGGTCGTTCTCCGCATTCTTTAACCTCCTCATTGCTATCCGGATAAAGTACCACAACCGACTGTTTGTATGTATACGTCCGTCTATGCTATTGTATTTTTTCATCCCCTGCCTCCATTGCTACTCCTCAGCATACAAAACAATAATTCTGTTATTGATTTTTTGCGATGTTTTGGATATGCGTTTCTGATTTTATGCAGTCTCCAATCGTTGCTGTTGCCCTTAAATTCAGTTGGATTATCAAACTCTTGCCAGTAATCGCTATTTTTCCTTCCTGTTGTGCAGGGCACCGGAACAAGTACACCAACATCATGTGGGATATCACGTGTAACTTTTTTGTATAATTCCATTGGCATTACAAGATAATTTTCTTCGGCGATAAAATTTTGCCCGTATCCACTTTTAAAATCATCTATGCAGCTTTTTATCTCGTAGCAGATAAAAATCCCTTTTTCCAAGCCGCTGATACTCATTTGATTTGGTGGTATAAACTGCATATAGTCTACTCTGCACATATCCTTTGTGCCATAATCTATGGTAACCTCACTGGCGTAATATTTGCCAATGCCGGTAAACTTTTGTTGATAAAGGATATTGCCTAACAGGATAGTAATCTCCTTGCGCGTCATTGCTGCACCTCCCTGCGGTAAAAACGATTTTCTTCATATACATCCGTTATAAAGTTTTGACATTCTCTATCTGGCATTTCCCATTGAAATTCGATTTCTTTTTCTTTTGCACAATTTATTCTCTTTTCATAAATCAAATTATAGATTTTATTTTTTTCATCCCAAACCCACATACCTTCATGCAAATCTTCAAATTTTAAAGGCGGATTATCAACTAATTCCCGAATCACATTTTTACAATATTCTTTTGCTTTTTCATAGTCATATTCGGATGTGTAATCATCATCATAAGAAAATCCTTTAGCCAATTTATACATTTCATCTTCATCATACAACGCATCCAATGCAACTTGATATTTATTCATTAACATCACTCCAATCTAAAACCTGAAAACATCTTTGACACACATTATCCTTTTGCCTACTTGATGAACCTTTGCCACTTCTAACACGTCTACCACAAACAGGACATTTAAAATCTGTATATCCACCTTTAGTAACTGGTCTTTTAGGTGTTGCTCTATCCACTAATTCTTGCATAATATCGGCATCAAGTTCTTTCGTAGTTGCTTTATCTTCCCCATAAAAATCGTGTGGAAAATCGTAGTCATCATCTAATATTCTATTTAATGCTTCTTGATATTTATTCATATTCTCGCTCCTCGCTGGCTTATTCTCCCATGCAGCACGCCACCACTACATGGGTTTATCAAAAGGGAGATCATCACTGGCGATATCCAGTGTACTACTTGTAAAGTCATTGGAGTATGACTGGGAGCTGCTGTTGTCACTCTGGTAGCTCTGATTGTTTACCTCTGGTACATAGGCATTCGCATTGCTTGCAGCTGCGCTTTTGCTTTCCAGAAATTGCACACTGTCTGCGACTACTTCTGTTACAAAAACGCGTTTACCGCTCTGGTCATCATAGCTGCGTGTCTGGATTCTTCCTTCCACGCCGACCAGTGAGCCTTTATGTGTATACTGATGTACAATGTCTGCTGTTTTATTCCAGGCAACCGTGTTGATAAAATCAGCATCCGGCTGTCCTTCCTGCTTGAAACGGCGGGTACATGCTACAGTAAAAGAAACAACAGATGCACCGT
>OAWZ01000373.1_pt1 | contig 25539 bp, 22 predicted proteins | sample 1477091 | NCBI WGS metagenome assembly OAWZ01 (sample SAMEA2580282, study PRJEB22360) | human gut metagenome | biome: human gut; feature: human-associated habitat; material: faeces | place: Denmark | collected 2008/2010
CCGCCGTGATGCCAATCTTAGCGAAGGTTAAGACAAACGGGCTGCCGGTGGTGCCGATCTCGTTCCATGGGAAAATGGTCACGATAACGAAGATCGCGCCCACATAGAAAATCAGGATACGCCACAGCACCTTGCCTACCGCGCTACGCAGCGTGACCTGCGGGTTTTTCGCCTCACCTGCGGTAATGCCGATCAGCTCAACGCCCTGATAAGAGGCGACAACGATACAGAGCGCGGTCAGGAAGCCTTTCCAGCCGCCGGCAAAGAAGCCGCCGTGTCCGGTCAGGTTACCGAAACCAATCGCGTGCCCGCCGTTACCGAAACCAAAGAAGATGACACCCAGACCCACAACAATCATCACGATAATGGTGGTGACTTTGATCATCGCAAACCAGAACTCGATTTCACCGTAAAGGCGAACGGCGGCAAGGTTCGCCACCGCCACAAGCCCTACGGCGATGAGCGCGGGTATCCACTGGGCCATCTCCGGGAACCAGAACTGCACGTAGACCCCGATGGCGGTGATCTCCGAAATCCCGACGGCCATCCACATAAACCAGTACGACCAGGCCGTGAGATAGCCAAAGAACGGGCTCATATAACGGTGGGCGTAAACGGCGAAAGAGCCCGTTACCGGCTCCAGAAACAACATTTCGCCCATTGAGCGCATGATGAAGAAGACGAACAGCCCGGCAATAATATACGCCAGCAGGACGGAAGGCCCCGCCCATTTCAGCGTGCTTGCCGAGCCCATAAACAGGCCAACGCCGATAGTCCCGCCCAGCGCGATCAATTCAATATGTCGAGCTTCCAGCCCACGCTGAAGCTCCGGTTTTTTCTCTGCCATAAATCCTCGGTTGTGTTTGCTGTTTCCCGACTTATTGCCGGGTATTGTTTTGAGGGGTACTGAAATACGGAGCGAATGGTTTCTTAAATTCTGGCAAATGGCAAACAATGCATTAAAAAAATGAATGCATTGTACAGAAATCCAGCAGTTTTACAGGGGGGGTTGCAGCGCGAACAGCAGATCGCGCTGCATATTGATTACATTTTCCAGGTGTAGTGCCAGGCGAGGTAGCGCAGCAGACGAATCTGTCGTTTGATACGCGTCGGTTGAGAGAGCAGGCGGTAGAGCCACTCCAGCCCCAGGTTTTGCCAGACTTTGGGCGCCCGCTTAACGTGGCCAGTAAAGACGTCGTAGGTGCCGCCGACGCCCATATAGAGCGCATCCGGGCTGACCAGACGGCAATCGCGCATCAGAATTTCCTGCCGCGGCGACCCCATGGCGACAGTGACAATTTTCGCCCCGCTGTCGCGCACGCGCTCATATAACGCCTGGCGATCTTCCGGCCTGAAATAGCCATCCTGGCTGCCCACGATGTTAACATTCCACTGGCTACGCAGCTTTTGTTCGGTCTGCGCCAGCACCTCTGGTTTGCCGCCAATCAAAAATACCGGCGTGCCTTCAGCGCCTGCGCGTTCCATAAGTCGCTCCCAAAGGTCAGCCCCCGCCACGCGAGACACATTAGCGTCAGGAAACTTTTTACGAATTGAACGCACCACGCTAATACCGTCGGCATATTTAAACTCCGCGGCTTCAATCAGGCTTTTCACTTCCGCATTATCTTCAACCGCCAGCATTTTTTCTGCGTTGATGGCCACCAGCGTGCCCGATTTCATCTGCCCGTCCGCGAACAGGAAATCCAGCGCGTGTTGCATGTCACGCCAGCCAATAAGCTGTAGCCCACGCAGCGCATAACGCGGGGCTGAAGTTGTATCCGTCATGATAATCCCTACTCAGACTTGCGACAGCGTTGTGCTGCCCTGTGGCTCACGTCTGTGCACAAGCCCTACACTGTCAAACAACCAGTACAGCAGTTTTGCCAGCAGCAGACAGAGACCGAAAACGACCATAAAAAACACCACGCGTGAGACGAACGAATCCAGTCCCTCGCGCGCCAGAACGATCATATTGAAAATGGCACCGAAACAGAAACTGTGCAAAACAGCGGCTTTGTAGCGGTTGGTCTCTTCATTACCCAGCGTATATAGCCAGTCGAACCATTTTATTATCAGCCCGACCGCGATCGCGCCCGGCAGGATAAACCACGTTCCGCCCATCACTACCAGCGAGCCAATCAGGGTTGGGGAAATCGCCAGGCCCGAATGGTTGTTCAGCACTTCCCAGGTAAAGTAGTTCGCCGTGTTCAGGACAATACCGGGACGGTCAGGCCACAGCCACGTCGGTATAAAGACATAGAAATCGCGAACAATCGGCGCCAGCCCCTGGAATTCGATTTTGTCGTAGTTTTGCAGCAGCAATGCCAGGTTTTCCCAAGGCGAGAAGGTGTCGCGCGTCAGATACAGGAAGGTATAAAACGCTTCGTCGCCCGCCACGTTCAGTCCGTAGCGCTTCAGCGCCAGCCAGAACATCCCCACAATGCCAAAGACGCCTGCCGCCGCCAGCATCCACAGCGAGATCCAACCGCGAATAATGCCGATAAACAGGAAAATCGCGAAGGCGATAATGATGTTGGCGCGGGTGCCGCCGACGATCATGTAGGTCAGAATGCCAAATGCGACGGTGCTGACCAGGAAGAACAGCCAGGCTTTGCTGTCCTGACGCAGGAAAAAGACCACCAGCATCGCCGGAATGAAGAAATAGAAGAAACGCTTGAGCGCGACGCCGGAGACTTCGGCGGAGAAAATCTGGCTATAGGACTGCAACTTAAACAGTAAAAAGCCGTTATGCATGAAGAAAATCGCCACGCTGACGAGGGCGATGGTCATCAGCATAACCCACGTCAGATGGGTTTCTACCCGGTTCATGGTAAACAGCGGACGACGGGGTGTGGTGTCTTTCGCCGCGCGCAGGCGCGTTTTATAGGTGACGTAATACACCGCGTAGAAGCAGGTCGCAGAGAGCAGCGTCTGCAACAAGATTTCCGGCGGAGCGACGCCAACATCAAAGCGGAACACGAGGATGCTGGTCAGCGGGAAGCCAAAGAAAAAGGTCAGCAAAAACAGCAGCGAGAAGAATACGTTGAAGTTAAAACGTACGCGCCGGAATTCAAACCATGTGAGCGTGGCGATAAACAGCGTGCTCAGCAGCCAGACCACCAGCAAGCCGCTAAATTGCAACTGGCTCATGCGTTGTCTCCTGAAGCAATACGCAGCGCGCGGTGCCACGGCGTGAGATAGTTCGGGCTGAAAAAGTCGATGCTATTTTTATCCACCAGCGTGAGCTGACGCTGCGCTTCCCGTACCACCTCGACATTAAGCGTGTCAGAGGTAAACAGCACCGGAATATGCTGTTCGGCCATGTCCTGCCAGAACGGGTTTTCGCGGTTGAGCACGCACGGTACGCCCGCCTGAATCAGCAGACACAGCGTACCAATCCCCTGCTGACGGGCAAAGATGAAATAGCCCAGATCGCATTTTCGCAGCAGCGCGAGATAGTCATCAAATTCCAGCTTATCGCTGAGAATGTGCAGATTTTCCGCGCTAAACAGCGCAAGCCCCTGCTGGCGAACGTCATCGATGTAGGCGTCGTTATTGGCGGGATAGCCCATCGGCACCACCACGTTCACCGTATCGCCAAACTGCTGATGCACCGCCCGCAGCGCCGCGACATGCTCGTTACTGCGATCGCCGGAATTTCCCACCAGGATAGTCAGTTTGCCCTCACGAACCGCGTCATTCGCCATGGTATTCAGTGCCGGATCCATACGGGTCGGAAAATAGAGCAGTTCCCCGCGAACCTTCGGGTGCTGTTTAGCAAAATAGTTGAGGTCGCCACGGGTAGCAAAAACGCAGCCCACGCGCGCCTGCGCCAGACGACGCAGCGGATAGAAAAGACGGAACTTCCAGCCGTGGGAGACTTCGTAGAGATCCGCTCCCCAGATATGCCAGCTGAACTGGGAAGGTTTTATCCCGCCGCTTAACAGCGCCAGCCACAGCCCGGTATTGAATTGTCCGTGGAAGAAGAAACGCTGGCTTCGGTCCGCTTTGGCTTTCGCGACAACGGCTTTGGTCAGGGCCGCTTTGTCTGGCCAGAAGGTGATGTGCAATGCCGGACACGCCGCGCTCAGGCCGTTATCGCGTCCAACGACCATAAACTCGCGCGCATCGGGCGTGCCGGATGCCAGTTCATCGTTGAAGAACCGCAGAACGGTCTGGTTATGATGCGGGATATCCGATCCCAGTATGTGTATCAGTGCAGTCATGCGCGTTTACGCCAAAGTAAAAATACGCCGCAACAGGCAGCGAAATAAACGATATAAGTTGCCATATAGGCCTGAGCCGCCCCCAGCGCACCGTGGGTGGGGATCAGCCAGTGAGAAAATGCCGTCAGCAGCGCAAACTGGCCGATCTCTGCCAGGATATACAACCGCAGCGAAGCCTTCGCAATCACCAGATAGCCGAAAACGTATGCCCCCACTTTCAGCACATCGCCGACCAGTTGCCAGGCAAACAGATCGCGCATGGCGGTAAACTTCGCCGAAAACAGCAGCCAGATGGCGAAATCACGCAGTAACCAGACGGTAAAGCTGGCGATCGCAACCGCCGGCAATACAAAACGCAGGGAGCGAAAAATCTCGCGGGTAATATCCTGCCTGGAAGTCAGGCGCGATAAGGTTGGCAGTAAATAGACGCTAAAGGAAGCCGTAATAAATTGGAGGTAAGCATCTGAAATGCTGCTCACGCCCTGCCAGATCCCCACTTCATCCCAGCTGTAATGCGCTGCCAGCAGGTTTCGCATCATCACGTAGGCAACGGGAAGCGTTACCGAAGTGATGAGCGCCATCAGGGTAAACTTACCGAGCTGCCCCGCCAGCATCTTGTCCCACTGCGGTTTCAGGTAACTCAGCGGGACATTGCCTCTGCGCATCAGCATAAACGCTGCCGGAATGACAACGAGCGCAGGCACCAGCGCCAGCCCCAGCAGCGCGCCTTCATAGCCGCCCAGCCGATAGCAAAAGTAGTAGGCGATAACGCCGATGATGCTGCCGAGGATCAGCGCCAGCGCATTCCCGGCGGCATCACGGAAGCCTTTCATCAGCGCCAGCAGCAGGTTTGCCCAGGCGATCCCCATCTGAACGAGCGCCACCAGGCGCACCAGCCCCTGATAGTGCGTGTGTCCGAACAGTCCCTGGCTGATGGGTGCCGCCGCCAGCAAAAAGACGACGGCCAGCAACGTAGAAAAGCCCAGCACCATAGCAGAGGAGGTGCCCACCACCGTGCGGAGCTTTTCGGCATCGTCATGATGCTGCGCGACGTATTTGGTGACGCCATTGAATATCCCGGCTCCCGCCAGCACGCCAAGCACCGTGACCAGCTGGCGGAAGTTCCCTGCCAGCCCAACGCCTGACGGACCAAATGAGACGGCCAGCAGCTTGACGACCAGTAACCCGGCGCCAATTTTTACAAGCGTGGACGCTGCCGTCCACACCGACGCTTTTGCCAGAGACATATCAGGCGAAATAACTCAGAAGCGAATTGATCACCGTACGCTGGTTCACCGGCGCGAGGTTGTAGAACAGGGGCAGGCGGAGCAGACGTTCGCTCTCTTTGGTGGTGTAGCGGTCTTCACCGGCAAACATCCCGAAGGCTTCGCCAGCCGGGCTGGAGTGCAGCGGAATATAGTGGAATACCGCCATAATTTCCGCCTCTTTCAGCCAGGCAATCAGCTTGCTGCGATCGTCGTTATCGCGCAGCTTGATGTAGAACATGTGAGCGTTGTGGATGCAGTCTGCCGGAATAGTCGGCAGTTCAATACGTCCGGCTTTTGCCAGCGGCTCCAGCGCGTCGTAGTAGGTTTGCCACAGGGAGAGGCGTTGCAGATTGATGCGCTCTGCCGCTTCCAGCTGCGCCCAGAGATACGCGGCCTGCAAATCCGCCATCAGGTAGCTTGAGCCGATATCGCGCCAGGTGTACTTATCCACCTGACCGCGGAAGAACTGGCTGCGGTTGGTCCCTTTTTCACGGATCACTTCCGCACGCTCCACCAGGGCACGATCGTTAATCAGCGTCGCGCCGCCTTCTCCGCCTGCGGTGTAGTTTTTGGTTTCGTGGAAGCTAAAGCAGCCGATATGACCAATGGTGCCCAGCGCGCGCCCTTTGTAGGTGGACATCACGCCCTGCGCGGCGTCTTCCACCACAAACAGGTTGTGCTTTTTAGCGATGGCCATGATGGTGTCCATCTCACAGGCCACGCCCGCGTAATGCACCGGCACAATCGCCCGCGTTTTATCGGTGACCGCCGCTTCAATCAGCGTTTCGTCGATGTTCATAGTATCCGGACGGATATCCACAAACACGATTTTCGCCCCGCGCAGGACAAACGCGTTCGCCGTGGAGACGAAGGTGTAGCTCGGCATGATCACTTCATCACCGGGCTGGATATCCAGCAACAGCGCCGCCATCTCAAGCGATGCGGTACAGGACGGCGTCAGCAGTACCTTGGCACTGTGAAAACGTTGCTCCATCCACTGCTGGCAGCGGCGGGTAAAACCGCCATCGCCACAGAGCTTGCCGCTTCCCATCGCGGACTGCATATAATCAAGTTCAGTGCCCACAACGGGAGGCGCGTTAAATGGAATCATCTTGTCACCTGTATAACCAGTAGGCGGTGGCGTCGATGCTGGCACCACTCGCAATATAACGTTTAAGCGCAGCGGTGTTGCCCATCTGGGTTGCGACCCGCAGCGTCGATACCTGTTGTTGCTCCGCCCAGTGCAGCGCCGCCTGCATGAGTTTCTCGCCCATGCCGCGCCCGGCTAACAAACCGATGCGCGCCTCGTGCTCGTTGAGCCTGCGAAGCGAAACAAAACCCTGAATCTGCCCCCCGGCAGTACGGAACACCAGACAGACGTGGTCAAACGTGCCTTTGACCGCATTCTCTATCCACTGGGCATAAAAGCGGCCGCTGTCATCGGGCGCATACCAGGGCGCCCGGAAACGGCTCTGAGCGAAGGCCAGCGCCGCCATCTTACGCAGCGCGGGGATATCCTGCTCCGTTGCAATTTCCGCGCCCGGTGAGGCGTGGAGAGCCACGGTAACAGAGAGATCAACCTCACCCTCGACCAGCCGGAATCCGTGCTGCTGGAGGGCGTCCAGCAGATCGGCGCGGTCCGCCGGGATCTTAGCCTGTACGCGCTGCCAGGCGCTGAAGTCTGCTTCCTGCAACGCAGGGGCATTGTCGCGCAGACGCACTATCGCTGAGGGACGCGCAAAGAATGCGCTTTCCCACTCAAGGGCCTCCAGCACGCCGTTGAGGATACTCAACGCCACACGCCTTTGGTATCAACAACATACTGCTGACGTACGGCATCACCGGAAACCGCTTTGAACGCATTGTGATCCACCAGCAGCACCAGCACATCCGCCGTCGCCAGCGCGTCATCCAGGGCGGTAAGGGTGCAGTGACCGGCAAGTTTTGCCGGCAGCGCATGAATATTCGGCTCAACCACCAGCGTTTCACCGCTGTGCCAGGCAGCGATCATTTCGGCAATTTCCATCGCCGGGCTTTCGCGCAGATCGTCAATATTCGGTTTGAATGCCAGACCAAAGCAGGCAATTTTCAGCTCACTGGCGCGTTTGCCGCTGTCGGCCAGGCAATCCGCGACCGTGGCTTTGACCTGGTTGATGACCCAGTGCGGTTTGTGGTCGTTTACTTCGCGCGCGGTGCGAATCAGGCGTGCCTGTTCCGGGTTCTGCGCCACGATAAACCACGGATCGACCGCGATGCAGTGCCCACCCACGCCCGGCCCCGGCTGAAGGATGTTCACGCGGGGGTGACGGTTGGCAAGGCGAATAAGTTCCCAGACGTTAATCCCCTGATCGGCGCAAATCAACGACAGTTCATTCGCAAACGCGATATTAACGTCGCGGAAGCTATTTTCGGTCAGTTTGCACATCTCGGCGGTGCGGGAGTTGGTCACCACACATTCGCCTTCAAGGAAAATTTTATACAGCTCGCTGGCGCGCGCGGAGCAGACTGGCGTCATGCCGCCAATCACGCGGTCATTTTTAATCAGTTCCACCATCACCTGGCCGGGCAGTACGCGCTCAGGACAGTAGGCGATATTGATATCGGCCTCGTCGCCCGCCTGCTGCGGGAAGCTGAGATCGGGACGCGCCTCGGCCAGCCACTGCGCCATCTGCTCGGTAGCCCCAACAGGTGAAGTGGACTCAAGGATAACCAGCGCCCCTTTCTTCAGCACAGGCGCAATGGATTTTGCCGCCGCCTCGACGTAAACCATGTCAGGCTCATGATCGCCTTTAAAGGGCGTTGGAACCGCAATCAGGTACGCATCGGCTTCTACCGGCGTGGTGCTGGCGCGCAGGAAGCCACCGTCCACCGCCTTTTTCACCACACGATCGAGATCGGGCTCCACGATATGAATTTCGCCACGGTTGATGGTTTCCACCGCGTGCGCGTTGATATCTACGCCAACGACCTGCTTTTGACGAGAGGCAAAGGCCGCCGCAGTAGGCAGCCCGATATAGCCAAGACCAACAACAGAGATGGTAGAAAAACTCATAGCGTTACCCGATTGTGTTTAAGTGCGTGCAAAATACGACCACAAGCCTGCCCGTCACCGTACGGATTGTGGGCCCGGCTCATCGCCTGATACTCTTCATCGTCATGCAGTAAGCGCGTGACCTCTTCGACAATACGACGCGGATCCGTTCCCACCAGACGCACGGTACCGGCAGTAACCGCTTCCGGGCGTTCGGTGGTTTCACGCATCACCAGTACCGGCTTACCGAGGGAGGGCGCCTCTTCCTGAATGCCGCCAGAATCGGTCAGGATCAGCCAGGCGTGGTTCATCAGCCAGACAAATGGCAAATAGTCCTGCGGCTCGATCAGGAGCACGTTTTCAACGTGGCCCAGGATACGGTTGACCGGTTCGCTGACGTTCGGGTTGAGGTGCACCGGATAGACAATCTGCACATCCTCGTTCTGCGCGGCGATTTCAGCCAGCGCGTGGCAAATTTGCTCAAAGCCACGGCCAAAGCTTTCGCGGCGGTGGCCCGTCACCAGAATCGTTTTCTTGCCGTTGTTCAGGAACGGATAGCGCGCAGCAAGTTCTGCCTGAAGCTCGCTGTTAGCCAGCACGCGGTCACGCACCCAAATCAGCGCATCAATGACCGTATTGCCGGTGACGAAGATCTTGCTGTCGCTGATATTTTCGCGCAGCAGGTTCTGACGTGAGTTCTCGGTTGGCGCAAAATGGTACATCGCCAGGTGACCGGTGAGCGTACGGTTGGCCTCTTCCGGCCACGGGGAATAGAGATTGCCGGTACGCAGACCCGCTTCAATATGACCAACGGGGATACGCTGATAGAACGCGGCCAGGCTGGTCGCCACGGTGGTGGTGGTGTCGCCGTGCACCAGCACCACATCCGGCTTGAACGACTCCAGAATAGGCTTTAATTCTTGCAGAATACGGCAGGTGATTTCCGTCAGTCCCTGTCCCGGTTTCATTATATTGAGATCGTAATCCGGGACGATAGAAAAGAGGGTTAAGACCTGATCGAGCATCTCACGGTGCTGGGCAGTCACGCACACTTTCGCTTCAATATCAGGATCTCTGGCCAGCGCATGAACCAGAGGCGCCATCTTGATGGCCTCCGGCCTGGTGCCAAATACGGTTAGTACTTTCACATCGATTCTCTTCGATTAGACGATGAAGGCCGCAGCCTTCATCGTAGACGGCGTTCTTAGTTTGTGCGGCGACGCAATAACGCTACGCCAGCGCCAGTCAGTGCGCCCACAATCCCCCACATGATCATCAGGAATGCGCGACGCGGACTATCGCGTTTTACAGGCTCTTCAGGCGTTCTTAAATAACGATAGGTCTGAAAACGCGGGTCCAGCGTTGGACCGACGTTGAGCGTATTGAGCATGGCGCGGTTTTGGTCGTAATCAAGGTCAAAGTCAGGGCCAACGGCCTGGATATTTTCCAGACGTGCCTGAAGCATTGGGCGACCAAGAAGGAACATTTCTGAATCCGGGAGTTCGTCAGCCGGAACATCCGTTTCGCTACGGGAAATATTGTGCTGTTCCGCAATCTTCAGCGCCTGCTCAATATTATGTACGCGACGGGCGAAGATAGCCTTAGCGACCTCTTCCTGACGTTTGACCTGCGCTTTCATCTGAATAGTACGCGCAGCCCAGGCGCCTTTCAGCTCGTCATTCAGATGACTGGCCGCGCGCTGGCTGGCAAAAGCAACGTACTGACGCAACAGGTTATTGGCGTCCGGCGCCGTTTCCGCAATCAGCTTCACGCTGTCGCTAACGTTACGGAGCACATCGCCAGGCATAAACTGAATGTTATTAATCAGGTCATCCAGCAGCGCGGCATCCGCTTTGCTGTTACCGACCATGCGCTGCTTGTAGTAGTCCGTCTGGGACCAGAAATCGCGACGTGTATCCCACGACGCCAGCTGCATCACAAACTCTTTGTAGGATTCATCCATCACCGAAGCCTGATCCGGGGTCGCCAGATTGGCCTTGATATCAAGATTACGCAGGAATTGCTGCTGGGAGTAGTAGCCTCCAAGCATATTCACCGTTGGTCGGTCTGTGATCGCCGTGGCGCTCCACTCTTGTTTTGCAAAGAAGGTGTAGGCAAGCGCTAACAGCGCGAACCCCAGGGCAATCCCCACAATCCACAGTTTGCCCTGCCATAACACGCGAAACAAACCACGAATATCCAGCTCGTTCTCAGTGCCCACTGATTTCGCTCCCGCCAACGGTTGAGTCATCATAGTCCCGGTTTTACTTAGTTAATGTTGTGTTTTTGCCACTGTTCCGACGCATCCTGCGTTTTAAACGTTTAATAAAACGCGCGACTTTCCATGCACGCTTGATGCAGTAACCGTACATGAAAAATGCTAGCAAGAATAATACCAACATTACCCATTCAGGAATGAAATGTGCGTATTCCGCGGCTACGCCAATCGCAGCCAGAATAGCAGCCGCAAGCGTAATCAACACAAATGCCTGACGAGACGTGAAGCCGGCGCGCATAATCAGGTGATGAATATGCTGCCGATCGGGAGAAAACGGGCTCATCCCTTTACGCAGACGGCGGTACATTATAGCGACCATGTCCATCAGCGGGATGGCGATAATCCAGAGAGCCGTTACCGGGCTGATAGGGTGCGTTTTACCCTGCGTGGTTTCCAGTAGGACCCAGATAACCGTAAAGCCAATCAGGGTACTGCCCGCATCGCCCATAAAGACTTTATAGCGACGCCCTAACACACCCAGATTCAGGCAGATGTAAGGCAGGATGGCGGCAATCATGGCAAAGCACCACATTGACAGGCTGTACTGGCCGTCAAACCATAAGATGATGCCGATAGCGCCAAACGAAACAGAGGACAGCCCACCGAGCAGACCGTCTATACCGTCAACCATGTTAAAGGCGTTGATAGCCGCCCACACGGCAAACAGCGTCAGGAAGAAGCCGAATGGCCCAAGCACCAGCTCCCAGGGACCAAACACGTAGCCCAGGCTTCTGAGATAGAGGCCGCCTACCACCATCATAATGATGCCAATGGCCGCCTGTACCGTCGCGCGGAACTTCACGCTGATATCAAAACGATCATCAAGGGCGCCGACCAGTACCAGCACACCGGCACATGCCAGGTAGAGTGCGGCATGGGGGATATAGTAATCCGCGATCCCGAATGTGAAACAGATGCCTGCGTATACCGAAATGCCGCCCACCAGTGGAATAAGCCCCTGATGACGTTTACGGAAGTTCGGTTTGTCCACTAACCCAATTCTTTTTGCTACCTTGCGCGCAATGAACAAAAAACAGGTTGTGAATAAAAAAATACTGATCAGCTCAGTTACAGCAGTGAGTAGATTCACAATGGATTGCTCTCAACAAATGTTAGTCCCGGAAGTATAACCATGAAGCCTCTGCCTCAGAAGGATTAAAGATGGCTCATCACAACTCCCTTTGTATGTTTTTCAATCAATTATTTCTTTGACTGTGCAAACCTTCTTATTGTCGCACCGACAGGTCTAAATTGGGAGTGTGTGGTAATAGCGTATAGTCCATAAATAAAAAACGCCACGTAAAAACGTGGCGTTTACTGGGATTATTTGCGTTACGAGCGTTTCATCATGTCGAAGAAATCGTCGTTCGTTTTGGTCATCGCCAGTTTGTTAATGAGGAATTCCATTGCGTCGATTTCGCCCATTGGATGGATGATTTTACGCAGGATCCACATTTTCTGAAGCTCTTCCTGAGTGGTAAGCAGCTCTTCTTTACGGGTACCGGAACGGTTGTAGTCGATCGCCGGGAAGACGCGTTTTTCTGCGATTTTACGAGAAAGGTGCAGTTCCATGTTGCCTGTACCTTTGAACTCTTCGTAGATAACCTCGTCCATTTTGGAGCCGGTATCGATCAGCGCCGTCGCGATAATGGTCAGGCTACCGCCCTCTTCCACGTTACGCGCCGCACCGAAGAAACGCTTCGGACGATGCAGGGCGTTAGCATCCACACCACCGGTCAGTACTTTACCGGAAGCCGGCACCACGGTGTTGTAGGCACGCGCCAGACGGGTAATGGAGTCGAGCAGGATGATCACGTCTTTCTTGTGCTCAACCAGGCGTTTCGCCTTCTCGATAACCATTTCCGCAACCTGAACGTGGCGAGAAGCAGGCTCGTCGAAGGTAGACGCAACCACTTCCCCTTTCACCAGACGCTGCATCTCGGTCACTTCTTCCGGACGTTCGTCAATCAGCAGCACCATCAGCACACAGTCTGGATGGTTGTAAGCAATGCTCTGCGCGATGTTTTGCAGCAGCATGGTTTTACCGGCTTTTGGCGGCGCCACAATCAGACCACGCTGGCCACGACCAATTGGCGATGCCAGATCCAGCACACGAGCGGTTAAGTCTTCAGTAGACCCGTTACCACGCTCCATACGCAGACGAGAGTTAGCGTGCAGCGGCGTTAAGTTCTCGAACAGGATCTTATTGCGGGAGTTTTCCGGTTTGTCGTAGTTAACTTCGTTAACCTTCAACAGCGCAAAGTAGCGTTCACCCTCTTTTGGAGGACGAATCTTACCTGAAATGGTGTCACCAGTGCGGAGGTTGAAACGGCGGATTTGGCTAGGGGGTAAGGAGGAGGCGGCAGGGGCGGAGTTCGAGAAGCTGTCTGCGGAGCGGAGGAAACCAAATCCGTCTTGCAGTATCTCCAGCACACCGTCGCCAAAGATATCTTCGCCACTCTTAGCGTGCTGCTTCAGGATGGCGAAAATGATGTCCTGCTTGCGCATACGAGCCTGGTTTTCCAGTCCCATATTTTCGCCGAGAGTGATCAGCTCAGAAACCGGCGTATTCTTTAATTCGGTAAGATTCATAATGGTGTGGGTTCTTAAACTCGGGGTGATTCTCGAACTTAATGTTGTGAATGGTATGGCAGGGTCATCCATGCCTGTTTAGCGGCCATCACCTCATGTCTGTTCGCTGTCTGGTCACAGGGAAAGAACGCAGAACTGAAACGACAAGACGGATTGAGTGACAAGCCCGGAATCTAGCAACTTCACGCACTGTTTAAGTTAACAACGGGAAGTATCGGGTAAAACAAGATTCAAACAACAAGATATGTTTAAAACGTAGTCATAGCTAACTTAGCACGACTAAAGCCGGGCGTCCAGAGCTCGCCGTTAATTAGGCGTTCTGGACGCTCGGCTGAGAAACCTTACGCCAGGTTAGCGTCCAGGAACTCTTTCAGTTGACCTTTGGACAGTGCGCCCACTTTGGTCGCCGCCACGTCACCGTTCTTGAACAGCAGCAGGGTCGGGATGCCACGGATACCGTATTTTGGCGCGGTGCCCGGGTTCTGGTCGATGTTCAGCTTGGCAACGGTCAGTTTGCCCTGATATTCGTCAGCGATTTCATCCAGAATCGGAGCGATCATTTTGCAAGGACCACACCATTCAGCCCAGAAATCAACGAGGATCAGCCCGTCAGCTTTAAGTACGTCCGTGTCAAAACTGTCGTCAGTCAGGTGAATAATTTTATCGCTCATATATAACTCCACAGGAATAAGCCTGGTACGTTGGTTTTGTCTCCACCAACGACGTGTTGATGTCGCATTAACCAACTAAAGGTTGACTTTATTTCACCGGATACGCTTTCGTAAAGCAATAGTAAGCTGATATTCTACCACACTATGAGCAAAACACATTTAACAGAACAGAAGTTTTCCGACTTCGCCCTGCACCCAAAGGTGATCGAAGCCCTTGAAACTAAAGGGTTTCATAACTGCACGCCCATTCAGGCTCTCGCCCTGCCGCTGACGCTGGCCGGTCGCGACGTTGCAGGGCAGGCGCAAACCGGTACTGGCAAAACGATGGCGTTTTTAACGTCAACGTTTCATTATTTACTTTCTCACCCGGCGATTGCAGACCGCAAAGTTAACCAGCCGCGCGCGCTAATTATGGCCCCGACGCGAGAACTGGCGGTACAGATCCACGCAGACGCTGAGCCCCTGGCGCAAGCCACCGGCCTGAAACTTGGCCTGGCCTATGGCGGCGACGGCTACGATAAACAGCTGAAAGTGCTGGAAAGCGGCGTCGATATCCTGATTGGGACCACCGGCCGTCTTATCGACTACGCCAAACAGAACCATATCAACCTCGGCGCAATCCAGGTCGTGGTGCTGGATGAAGCAGACCGCATGTACGATCTGGGCTTCATTAAAGACATCCGCTGGCTGTTCCGCCGTATGCCTGCGGCAAACCAGCGTCTGAACATGCTGTTCTCCGCTACCCTGTCATACCGCGTACGTGAACTCGCATTCGAGCAGATGAACAATGCGGAATATGTGGAAGTAGAACCGGAGCAGAAAACCGGGCACCGCATTAAAGAAGAGCTCTTCTATCCTTCTAATGAAGAGAAAATGCGCCTGCTGCAAACCCTGATCGAAGAAGAGTGGCCGGATCGCGCGATTATCTTCGCGAACACCAAACACCGCTGTGAAGATATCTGGGGTCACCTGGCGGCAGATGGGCACCGTGTGGGCCTGCTGACCGGCGACGTGGCGCAGAAAAAACGCCTGCGCATTCTCGACGAATTTACTCGTGGCGACCTTGATATTCTGGTCGCGACCGACGTGGCGGCCCGTGGCCTGCACATTCCAGCCGTGACGCACGTCTTTAACTATGACCTGCCAGATGACTGTGAAGACTATGTACACCGTATCGGTCGTACCGGTCGTGCCGGCGCAAGCGGTCACTCCATCAGCCTTGCGTGTGAAGAGTATGCGCTGAATCTTCCGGCCATTGAGACCTACATCGGTCACTCTATTCCACAGAGCAAATACAATCCGGACGCACTGTTGAGCGAGCTGCCGCCACCTAAGCGCCTTACCCGTCCACGCTCCGGCAATGGTCCGCGTCGTTCCGGCGGTGCACCGCGTAATCGTCGTCGTTCAGGTTAAAAAATATGCTCAGCTCCACCTCGCTTTATGCGGCAATTGATCTCGGTTCGAATAGTTTTCATATGCTGGTTGTGCGCGAGGTGGCGGGAAGCATACAAACGCTGACGCGCATTAAGCGCAAGGTCCGCCTCGCGGCGGGCCTGAGCAGCGATAATCACCTCTCCCCGGAAGCCATGGAACGTGGCTGGCAGTGTCTGCGTCTGTTTGCAGAACGTTTGCAGGATATCCCGCTCAGTCAAATTCGCGTTGTTGCCACGGCGACCCTTCGTCTGGCGGTTAACGCTGGCGATTTCATTGCCAGAGCACAGGAAATTCTGGGCTGCCCGGTGCAGGTCATCAGCGGTGAAGAAGAAGCGCGTCTGATTTATCAGGGTGTGGCGCATACGACCGGCGGCGACGATCGTCGTCTGGTGGTCGATATCGGTGGCGCCAGTACCGAACTGGTCACGGGCACAGGCGCGCAGGCGACGTCACTGTTCAGCCTGTCGATGGGCTGTGTGACCTGGCTGGAACGCTACTTTACCGATCGAAACCTTGCCAAAGAGAATTTTGACGAGGCGGAAAACGCGGCGCGTGCGGTCCTGCGCCCGGTCATGGACGAACTGCGCTATCACGGCTGGAAAGTGTGTGTCGGCGCGTCCGGAACCGTTCAGGCGTTGCAGGAAATCATGATGGCACAGGGAATGGACGAGCGGATCACGCTTGCCAAACTCCAGCAGCTTAAACAGCGCGCCATCCAGTGTGGTCGTCTGGAAGAGCTTGAAATAGAAGGGCTGACGCTCGAACGCGCGCTGGTTTTCCCCAGTGGGCTCGCCATTCTGATCGCCATTTTTACTGAACTGAATATCCAATGTATGACCCTGGCAGGCGGTGCGCTGCGCGAAGGTCTGGTCTACGGAATGCTGCACCAGTCGGTCGATCAGGACATCCGTAGCCGTACGCTGCGTAACGTTCAGCGCCGCTTTATTGTGGATATTGACCAGGCACACAGAGTGAGTCAACTGGCTTCACTGTTTGCCGATCAGGTGAAAAAAAGCTGGGATATTGAACCGTTAAGCCGCGATCTGCTCCTAAGCGCCTGTGCGCTACATGAAATTGGTCTCAGCGTGGAGTACAAGCAGGCACCGCTGCACGCGGCCTGGCTGGTGCGTAATCTCGATTTACCGGGCTATACGCCCGCCCAGAAGAAGCTGCTGGCCACCCTGCTGCTAAATCAGACTAACGCCGTCGATCTCTCTTCCCTTCACCAGCAGAACGCTGTACCGCCGCGCGTGGCGGAGCATCTGTGTCGTCTGCTTCGCCTGGCGATCCTGTTTGCCAGCCGGCGTCGTGATGATTTGCTGCCAGCCATTACGCTGGCGGCAGACGATGAGAAACTGACGCTGACGCTACCGGAAAACTGGCTTGAGGATCATCCGCTTGGGGCGGAACTGATTGAGCAGGAGTACCAGTGGCAGAGCTATGTGCACTGGGCGCTTGATGTGAAGTGACCCTTTGAAGCGTGCCGGGTGGCGGCTTCGCCTTACCCGGCCTGCAAATAGTTATCCCTTCTCTTTGGCTTTTGCCAGCATCGCGCGAATGTTTGCCACGTTTGCCTGCCCTTTGTGCATACGCTCTTCAGCGGTAATGACTTTACGCTCCTGCTCCCAGATAAGATCGTCCTGAGGCAACTCCAGCAGAAAACGGCTCGGCTCCGGGCGCACCAGCTCACCATACTGGCGGCGCTCTTTGCACAGCGTAAACGTCAGCTCTTTCTGCGCACGAGTGATCCCCACGTAGGCCAGACGGCGCTCTTCGTCGACGTTATCTTCATCAATGCTGCTCTGGTGCGGCAATAGGCCCTCTTCCATCCCCACCAGATAGACATAGGGGAACTCCAGCCCTTTCGAGGCATGTAACGTCATTAGCTGAACCTGATCGGCCTCTTCTTCGCTTTCGCCGCGCTCCATCATATCGCGCAGCGTGAAGCGGGTGACCACCTGCGTCAGGGTCATGGGCTCGTCAATCTCAGATCCTTCAAGCATTTCGGTCATCCAGCTGAAGAGCTGGTTAACGTTTTTCATCCGCATCTCGGCTGCTTTCGGGCTGGCAGAGGTTTCATACAACCAGGATTCGTAATCAATGCCGTGGATCAGATCGCGTACTGCCGCCACAGGCTCCCAGACGCTGCACCTCACCCAGCCAGTGGGTAAAGCGGGTTAAGGCGTCATAGCCGCGCCCGGTCAGGGTCTGGCTCAGCCCCATATCGAAGCTGGCGGTGAACAGGCTTTTGTTGCGGGTCATCGCCCATTCACCCAGTTTTTGCAGCGTCGCAGAGCCAATCTCGCGTTTCGGCGTATTCACGATGCGCAGGAAAGCGCTGTCGTCATCCGGGTTGGTCAGCACGCGCAGATAGGCCAGCAGATCCTTGATTTCGGGACGCGAAAAGAACGACGTACCGCCGGAGATTTTGTAGGGGATGCGGTTCTGCATCAGCATCTTTTCAAAGACGCGCGACTGGTGGTTTCCGCGATAGAGGATCGCGTAATCCTTGTATTCAGTTTTGTTGACGAAGTGATGGGCAATCAGCTCGCCCGTTACGCGCTCCGCTTCGTGCTCTTCGTTGTTGGCGCTTAGCACTTTCAGCTCGGTGCCGTAACCCAGTTCGGAGAACAGGCGCTTCTCAAAGACGTGCGGGTTATTGGCAATCAGGATGTTCGCCGCCTTCAGGATACGCCCGGAAGAACGGTAGTTCTGCTCCAGTTTAATCACCTGCAACGCCGGGAAGTCTTTGCTCAGTAGCACCAGGTTTTGCGGACGCGCGCCACGCCATGAGTAAATCGACTGATCGTCATCGCCTACGACGGTAAAGCGTGCACGCTGCCCTACCAGCAGCTTCACCAGCTCGTACTGGCTGGTGTTGGTATCCTGGTATTCATCCACCAGCAGGTAACGAATTTTGTTCTGCCAGCGCTCGCGTACCTCTTCATTCCGCTGAAGCAGCAGCGTCGGCAGCAGGATCAGATCGTCGAAATCCAGGACGTTGCAGGCTTTCATATGCGCGTCGTACAGTCCGTAGCAGTGGGCAAAGATGCGGTCGCGCTCGCCTTTGGCGCTTGCCGCTGCCTGGGCCGGCGTCATCAGATCGTTTTTCCAGTTCGAGATCGTCGAGATCAGCTGTTGCAACAGCACTTTGTCATCTTCGATCAGCCCTTCCGTCAGCTCTTTAAGCAGCGCCACCTGGTCGGTGTCATCGAAGAGAGAAAAGTTGGACTTCATGCCCAGCGCCGCGTATTCGCGCTTGATAATATCCAGACCCAGCGTGTGGAAGGTGGAGATCATCAGCCCGCGCGCCTCTTTACGGCCCAGCGTCTGGCCGACGGTATACTTCATCTCACGCGCCGCTTTGTTGGTAAAGGTGACCGCCGCGATATGGCGCGCCTGGTATCCACAACCCCGAATTAAGTGGGCGATTTTGTTGGTGATCACGCGTGTTTTACCGGATCCCGCTCCTGCCAGCACCAGGCAGGGTCCGGTGACGAATTCGACAGCTTGTTGTTGTCCGGGGTTTAAACGCATAAATGATCACTCAATGAAAGTCGGGAGAGGAGGAAAAACGCGTGGTAGTATACCGACCGTAAACTAGTCGACTCAAGGCACGATCATGGCAAAAACAGCAGCAGCACTGCATATCCTTGTTAAAGAAGAGAAACTGGCACAGGATCTGCTCGAACAGATTAAAAACGGCGCCGACTTCGGCAAACTGGCGAAGAAACACTCGATTTGCCCGTCAGGCAAACGCGGTGGTGACTTAGGCGAGTTCCGCCAGGGCCAGATGGTCCCGGCGTTTGATAAAGTGGTCTTCTCCTGCCCGGTGCTGGAGCCAACTGGCCCACTGCACACACAATTCGGCTATCACATTATCAAAGTGTTATACCGCAACTAATCAAAAGCCCGGTGCACTGACTCACCGGGCTTTTTTATTTAGGTGTTCCGGCGTTCAGATACCGTCGCCGTATTCGAAGGTGTGATGAATACCGTTGAAGTGCTGATCCATATCCATCGACGGCTTATCGCTGTCTGGCTTACCGACGATGCGCGCCGGGACGCCAGCGGCGGTGGTGTGCGGCGGTACAGGCTGGAGCACAACCGACCCCGCGCCAATCTTCGCGCCGCGTCCGACTTCAATATTGCCGAGGATTTTAGCGCCCGCGCCAATCATCACCCCTTCACGGATTTTCGGATGGCGATCGCCGCTGGTTTTACCGGTACCGCCCAGCGTAACGGATTGCAGGATCGACACGTCATCTTCGATCACCGCCGTTTCACCAACAACAATGCCGGTGGCGTGATCGAGCATGATCCCGCGGCCAATTTTCGCCGCCGGGTGAATATCGACCTGGAAAGTCACGGACACCTGGTTTTGCAGGAAGATGGCCAGCGCGCGGCGTCCCTCATTCCATAACCAGTGGCCGATGCGGTACGCCTGTAAGGCATGGAAGCCTTTGAGATACAGCAGCGGCGTGGAATATTTATCCACCGCCGGGTCTCGCGTGCGCACAGCCTGGATGTCGCAGGCGGCAGAAGCAATCATCTCTGGATCTGCGGCGTAGGCCTCTTCCACCACCTCGCGAATCGCAATAGCAGGCATGATAGGGGAAGCCAGTTTATTGGCGAGCATATAGCTCAGGGCGCTGCCGAGATTTTCGTGCTTAAGTAGCGTCGCGTGATAGAAACTGGCCAGCATGGGCTCACAGTCGGCCAACGCTCGGGCTTCGGCTTTAATATTATTCCAGACGATATCCAGTTCTTCACACGGCATTGCTTGCTCCAGACGATAGTTAATGACCAGCCAGTTCTGCGCTGGCTGGGTCATTCAGGTGACGATACTTCCCGGCTAATTGCTGCTGCGCTCGTCCTTGCGCGCACGACCTAATAAGGTCAATGCTGCCTCGCGCGCATTTTTTCCGCAATACAATACCTGATAAATTTCCTCGGTTATTGGCATTTCGACACCGAAACGGTGCGCCAGTTCGCGAACTTCTTTGGTATTGCGATAGCCTTCAACCACCTGACCAATCTTCTCCTGCGCGCTTTTTACATCGCTGCCCTGTCCGAGCATCATGCCAAAGCGGCGGTTACGCGACTGGTTATCGGTGCAGGTCAGCACCAGGTCGCCCAGCCCTGCCATTCCCATAAAGGTGGCCGGATCGGCACCCAGCGCTTCGCCCAGGCGGGACATTTCGGTCAGGCCACGGGTGATCAGCGCAGTACGCGCATTCGCGCCGAAACCGATGCCGTCAGACATCCCGGCCCCGATGGCAATGACGTTCTTCACCGCGCCGCCCAGCTGCACGCCGATAAAATCGGGGTTGCTGTACACGCGGAAGCTTTTGCCGCAGTGCAGCAGTTGCTGAAGATCGTCGGAAAATGCCTGGTCGGTGGACGCCAGCGAAATCGCCGTCGGCAAGCCCGCAGCCAGCTCTTTGGCAAACGTCGGCCCGGAGATCACCGCCAGCGGGATCTCTGTTCCCAGCGCTTCGCGGGCAACGTCCTGCAACAGACGTCCGGTTTCCGCTTCCAGCCCCTTCGTCGCCCACACAATACGCGCATCCGCACGCATCAGCGGCTTAATCTGACGCAGGACTTCGCCAAACACATGGCTTGGCACCACAATCAAAATATTGCGGCTGGCCGCCAGCGCGGTCGCGAGGTCGTTTTCCAGATACAGGGAGTCAGGGAACGGAACGTCCGGGAGAAACGCCACATTGCAGCGGTCGTGTTGCAACGTCGCGATATGTTTTGGATCGTGGCCCCACAGGACCACGTCGTGACCATTTCTTGCCAGGGTGATGGCAAGAGCGGTGCCGTAAGAGCCGGCACCGATCACAGTCATTGACGCATTAACAGTGCTCATCAGGCATCCTGATGTTGTTCGGTACCTTCGCCAGCCTGCTGCTGTAGATAGTTCATGAACAGCGCATCAAAGTTTACTGGCGCAAGGTTCAGTTGCGGGAATGTACCGCGAGAAACCAGGCTGGTGATGCATTCACGGGCATACGGGAACAGGATGTTCGGGCAGTATGCACCCAGGCAATGCGCCATCTGGTTGCCTTCGATGCCGCCGATGGAGAAGATACCGCCCTGCTGAACTTCGCACAGGAATGCGGTTTCTTCGCCCAGAGAGGCGGTCACGGTGACACGCAGTACGACTTCATACACATCATCCGCCAGCTGGGTGGATGCGGTATCCAGATCAAGTTTAACCTCTGGCTGCCAGTCTTTCTGGAAAACGTGCGGCGCATTTGGCGCTTCGAAAGAGACATCCTTGGTGTAGATGCGCTGGATCTGGAAAGTCATCTCGGTGTTGTTTTGTTCTGACATGGAAAAACCCTTTTTAATTGTCCTAAAGTCTCTAGCTCAGCAGCGGATCGAGTCCGCCACGAGCGTCGAGCGCATACAAGTCATCACAGCCGCCAATGTGCTGCGCATCAATAAAAATCTGTGGAACCGTTGTGCGACCACTGCGTTGGATCATCTCTTCGCGTTTAATCGCGTCACCATCGATCGGCAGTTCCTTGAACGTTACGCCTTTGCTGGACAGCAGCGCTTTCGCTCGGTGGCAGAACGGGCACGTTGCTTTGGTGTAGATCTCAATATTGGCCATCACTTAACTCCTTATTTACCGCGCACTAAAGGAAGATTCTCCCCGCTCCAGCCGGAGATGCCTTCTTTCAGCACCATTACGTTTTCAAAGCCTGCTTTATGCAGTGCGCTGGCAGATTCCTGCGCCTGCATGCCAGTGCCGTCAACAACAATAATCGGCTGGGCTTTATGCTTCTCCAGCTCACCAATGTTGTTCGCTTTAATTTCCGCGGGCAGCAGGTTGATAGCACCTGCGATGTGGCCCTTGCGGAAATCGTCGCGCTGACGCAGATCGACAACCACGGCGTCCTCTTTGTTGATCAGACGTGTCGCTTCACCGCGGGTGATCACCTTAATTTTAGACGTCAGTCCCTTAAATGTGGTGAACAGTACAGCGACCAGCAGGCCAATCCACGCGATGCTCAGAACCGGGTGGCGGCTAACGAATTGCATAATTTCTTGCATGGGGGGTAACAACTCCCGACTAAGTGATTAAAAAAACCAGGACAGGAGTATACCTGTGCGCTGTGGCAAATACAGCCAGCGACATAAAGCTAATCTATTTTCTGCGGCATGCCACGTAAAAAAAGCCTCAAAATGGCCTGAGAACTGCCTTGCCCCCGCGCTTTCTTTGATCTTCTGCGGCTATTTTATCGATTCAGCTGTAGTAAAATTACGCAAATTTTTTGTCTCTTGAGCATGAGGTTGTCGCAATGTCGGTTTCTAAAAAACCTATGGTACTGGTGATTCTGGATGGCTATGGCTACCGTGAAGATCAACAGGATAACGCCATTTTCAACGCCAAAACCCCGGTTATGGATGCGCTATGGGCAAAACGTCCCCACACCCTGATTGATGCGTCTGGCCTGGAAGTGGGTCTGCCGGATCGTCAGATGGGCAACTCTGAAGTGGGTCACGTTAACCTGGGTGCGGGCCGTATCGTTTACCAGGACCTGACGCGCCTGGACGTTGAAATCAAAGAACGTACATTCTTTGCCAACCCAACGCTCACCGGAGCGGTTGATAAAGCCGTTGCCGCAGGCAAGGCCGTTCACATTATGGGTCTGCTCTCTGCGGGCGGCGTTCACAGCCACGAAGATCACATCATGGCGATGGTAGAACTGGCCGCCGAGCGCGGTGCGGAAAAAATCTATCTGCACGCCTTCCTGGATGGTCGCGATACGCCGCCACGCAGCGCAAAAGGTTCTCTTAAAGCGTTTGAAGATAAATTTGCCGCACTGGGCAAAGGCCGCGTGGCGTCCATCGTTGGCCGTTACTATGCCATGGACCGCGACAACCGCTGGGACCGCGTTGAGCAAGCCTATGATCTGCTGACCCTGGCAAAAGGTGAGTTCCAGTTCCCGACCGCCGTTGAAGGCCTGGAAGCGGCTTACGCGCGTGATGAAAACGACGAATTTGTGAAGGCAACCGTGATCCGCGCTGAAGGCCAGGCCGATGCCGCCATGGAAGATGGCGATGCGCTGATCTTCATGAACTTCCGTGCTGACCGCGCGCGCGAAATCACCCGCGCCTTCGTCAACAGCGATTTCGACGGTTTCGCCCGTAAGAAAGTGGCGAAGATCGATTTCATCCAGTTGACCGAGTATGCAGCGGATATCAAAGCCCCATGCGCGTATCCACCCGCTTCCCTGGAAAATACCTTCGGCGAGTGGATGGCGAAAAACGATAAAACGCAGCTGCGCATCTCCGAAACTGAGAAGTATGCGCACGTGACCTTCTTCTTTAACGGCGGCGTAGAAGAGCCGTTTAAAGGCGAAGACCGCATCCTGATTAACTCGCCGAAAGTCGCCACTTACGATCTCCAGCCAGAAATGAGCTCTGCGGAGCTGACCGAAAAACTGGTGGCCGCGATCGAAAGCGGTAAATACGACACCATCATCTGTAACTATCCGAATGGCGACATGGTGGGCCACACCGGCGTGATGGAAGCAGCCGTTAAAGCTGTTGAAGCGCTGGACCACTGCGTTGAGCAGGTCGCGAAAGCGGTTGAATCCGTGGGCGGCCAGCTGCTGATCACTGCTGACCACGGTAACGCAGAACAGATGCGTGATCCGGCAACCGGTCAGGCGCATACCGCCCATACCAACCTGCCTGTTCCACTGATTTATGTAGGTGATAAATCAGTGAAAGCTGTGGAAGGCGGCAAGCTTTCCGACATCGCGCCAACCATGTTGTCGCTGATGGGTATGGAAATCCCTGAAGAGATGACTGGCAAGCCGCTGTTCATCGTGGAATAATCGCTCCCCATGAGGGGAAAGGCGATTTTTTCAATCACATGGGTCGTGAAGCCGCTTCGGTTATCAGTCAGACCTCTGCTTTGCGCCAGCGCACTCAGCGCTGGCGTATTGCTGTGCGCCGCATCCGCCCACGCGGATGACCGCGATCAGCTTAAATCCATTCAGGCCGATATCGCCGCCAAAGAGCGTGCGGTACGTCAGCAACAGCAGCAGCGCGCCACCCTGCTCGCCCAGCTTAAAAAGCAGGAAGAGGCCATTTCCGCCGCCGCGCGTAAGCTGCGTGAAACACAAAACACCCTTGCCCAGCTCAATAAGCAAATCGATGAAATGAACGCGTCGATTGCGAAACTGGAGCGTCAGCGCGATGCCCAGGAGCGGAACCTTGCTGCACAGCTTGATGCTGCTTTCCGTCAGGGTGAGCACACAGGCCTTCAGCTGATCCTCAGCGGTGAAGAGAGCCAGCGTGGTCAGCGTTTACAGGCCTATTTCGGCTATCTAAACCAGGCGCGTCAGGAGACCATTGCGCAGCTGAAACAGACGCGCGAAGAAGTCACCACGCAAAAAGCCGAGCTGGAAGAGAAGCAGAGCCAGCAGCAAACGCTGCTCTACGATCAGCAGGCGCAGCAGGAGAAGCTTGAGCAGGCGCGCAATGAGCGTAAGAAGACGCTCGCCGGGCTGGAGTCCTCTATCCAGGCAGGACAAAGCCAGCTGAGCGAAATGCGCGCCAACGAATCCAGACTGCGTAACAGCATTGCCCGGGCAGAAGCCGCGGCCAAAGCGCGCGCCGAAAAAGAAGCGCGCGAAGCGCAGGCGGTGCGTAATAAGCAGCAGGAAGCCTCCCGGAAAGGCACCACCTACAAACCGACTGAAAATGAACGTTCCCTGATGTCGCGTACCGGCGGCCTCGGCTCCCCGCGTGGTCAGGCTTACTGGCCCGTTCGCGGTACGATCCTGCATCGCTATGGCGAACAGTTGCAGGGTGAGCTACGTTGGAAGGGGATCGTTATCGGTGCGTCTGAAGGTAGCGAAGTGAAAGCCATCGCCGATGGCCGCGTGATCCTGGCCGACTGGCTACAGGGTTATGGGCTCGTGGTGGTGGTTGAACACGGTAAAGGCGACATGAGTCTTTACGGCTACAACCAGAGCGCGCTGGTCAGCGCTGGGAACCTTTTCATAGT